>JAESFN010000368.1_pt1 | contig 47225 bp, 42 predicted proteins | sample 9269411 | NCBI WGS metagenome assembly JAESFN01 (sample SAMN14505399, study PRJNA617100) | algae metagenome | isolation source: Iphinoe sp. HA4291-MV1 and co-occurring heterotrophs from trail next to... | place: USA: Maunawili Falls, Hawaii | collected 2009-07-25
TTTTGTCCGGAACACCTAGTTTTTCTCAGAACAGAGAATTGGTAGATGCACCCTGATAACTCACATCCCTAGTCGGCTACCAGCTACTGGGGATTTTTTATTTTTTACACAAAACAGACTTCATTTTTGCGCTTTTGTCCGGAACATCTAGTTTTTCTCAGAACAGAGAATTGGTAGATGCACCCTGATAACTCACATCCCTAGTCGGCTACCAGCTACTGGGGATTTTTTATTTTTTACACAAAACAGACTTCATTTTCGCACTTTTTGTCCGGAACACCTAGTTTTTCTCAGAACAGAGAATTGGTAGATGCACCCTGATAACTCACATCCCTAGTCGGCTACCAGCTACTGGGGATTTTTTATTTTTTACACAAAACAGACTTCATTTTCGTGCTTTTGTCCGGAACACCTAGTTTTTCTCAGAACAGAGAATTGGTAGATGCACCCTGATAACTCACATCCCTAGTCGGCTACCAGCTACTGGGGATTTTTTATTTCAAATGTAGAGATGCAAAACCTAGTGCCCATGTGGATGTCGGTAAAGAAAGTGGGAATAACAAGATTACTGCTATATTTAGCCAAAGTTTTTAATATTACCCAAATTCTTAATATTTTTTTTATAATCTCTTACTGAGAATATTGGTATTCTTTTATAGTATATTATTTTAAAAGTCAGTGTTAATACCTCAAGAGTTGTAAATCCATGAGTTTAGCTGTCATCAAGTTTTCTTCAGAAGACTGTGGCATCTGCCACAAGATGTCTTTTTATGACAAAAAGGTGGCTGAAGAATTGGATTTGCAATTTATAGATGTGAAGATGCAGGATACAGCAGCTTACCGGAAGTATCGTAAGATTCTGCTGACTCAGTATCCTGATAAATCGCAAATGGGATGGCCTACCTACATTATTTGTGATTCACCAGAAGGGGAATTTCAGATTCTGGGCGAGGTCAAAGGTGGTCATCCCAAAGGGGAATTTAGAAGTCGCTTGCAAGAAGTTCTGAATTCAGCAGCATCTAAAGAGAGTTAATCGCCTCGAAAGATTTTACTTCTAGCACTGGACCAATCATAGCAGCAGTCATAACATCTTCACGTACCTGTCCAGTGACTTTTGCTTTTTGTCCTTGTTTGAGTAAATTTTTGTCTGCTCCTCTAAGGATTTCATATGTATCACCCTTATCAGTAACCAACGCCCAAGCGCCAGTACCAATGTCACGACGTTCAACTGTACCTGTAACTGTGATGCTCATAAGAAGTTCTGAGTACTGAGTGCTAGGTATTAGGTATTGATTCGGGGGTAAGGGAAAACACCTCCTCATTATCCTCTCCTTCGTCATCTCCTCCATCTGTCTTTAGGCTGGTTGTTCTTCGTTTTTGACTGCTAAACGAGCTAAAGCGAAACATAGCAAGGCATTAACGATGAGGAAGATACGAGCGAGGATACCGCTATCCAATCCCCAAACTGCGGGGTCTAATATTGCACTCACCGCCAAACACGCTGCTACACCCAGTGATGAACCAATGGCAAACCACTTCCATTTAGGATTTCCTAGCAAGAGTGCCATTAAGATTAAGGGAATCAGTACGCTGGCAAACAGGGGGTTAAAAGCATTTGTTCCTTGAAGGGTATTGCCTAATTCCGGAATAGAACTGCCCAACACGCGGAAAGGCCATTGGGGAAGGTCAAAAATATAGATTCCCTTGAGGAAAAATAATCCAGAACTACCAGTGATTAAGCCCCAGGATAAAGTCCAACCCCAGCGGAACGGGAAGTAAACCCGTAAAAACCAAGCTAGGAGATAAGAACCAAGAACCATCAAAATCTTGGGTAATAGTGCCACTGCACCGCCATCAATCCAAAAGCGGGGGTTGAGATAGCCGTTATCCCGCAGCCAACGGAAGAAATCTTGGAAACTGATTTGCCCTTGAGTGGCGACTTGCACTGCTGCTTCTGCATTGAGTTGTCCAGCACCATAGTAGTTTAAACCGTCATCCTGAACAGTTCGTGCTGACTGCTTGAGGACTTCGAGGATTTGGTCTGGTTCTTTGACGCCAGAAGCTTTGACTAATGCCACAACTCCAGCAACGTGGGGCGCAGCCATGCTTGTACCCTGGAAGCCCAAAAATACTCCTGTGCCGTTGTTTTCAAGGTCGATGGTTTCTTGGAGAATCTTGCCTGCATCACTACCACCTGGGGCGGAGATGTCCACTCCAGCACCAAAATTAGAATAGGGTGCTCTTTCCCCATCTGGACCTAATGCCGAAACGCCGATAACGTGGGGATAACGTGCTGGATAAGCAGCAGAATTCTGATTTTCGTTACCAGCAGCAGCAATGATGACGACGCCTTTTCTATGGGCATATTCAATTGCGTCTTTCATCAGTTGACTTTCACCACCACCACCTAAGCTCATGTTAATGACATCTGCACCGTTATCAGCAGCAAATTTAATCGCTTCGGCAATATCGGCAACAGTACCACCGCCATACTCACTCAGTACCTTGAGAGGCATGAGTTTGGCTTCGTAAGCAATTCCAGCGACACCATAGTTGTTGTTGGTCGCTTGGGCAATAGTACCAGCAACGTGAGTGCCGTGACCATTGTCGTCCTTGGCTTCTACTCTATCATTAACAAAATCGTAGCCAGGGACAAATTCTGTCTCTACAAGGTCACGGACGCGAGTGATACCAGTATCAATCACCGCAACTGTAATGTCTTTGCCTTTGGTTTGAGTCCACGCGCCTTCAACATGAATATTGTGCAGATTCCACTGCTTGCTGTAATAGGGGTCGTTGGGACCTTTGAATGCTGGTTTCGCTTCGTCAGCCTCTTGTGAGGGCTGCAAAAATTCTCCCTCCCAAGTCACTTTACCTGGTTTTGGAAGCCTGTAGATATAATTTGGTTCAATAAAATCCATTGCTTGGGCATATGGCGACTTTTTCAGTTCTTTCAGTCGCTGCTTATCGCCCTTGATGATATAAACATTCCCCTTGGCGGAAAATTGATTATCTAGTTGGGGAGTGACGTTGTACTGTTGAGCAATAGCTTGCAGATCCTGCTGCAATACGTCTTTGGGAATATCTTCCCGAAAATTTAGCACTATTGTCTCAAATTCCCCTTTGGCTGCCAGTCCCTGAAAATTAATAAAATGAAACAAGGCAACACTCAGCCCAATGACAAATAAGCAAAATAATATCAGCTTTCTCATCTCAAACCATGACCGCTTTTTGCCAGTTTGCTCACTACCATAACTCATACAAGCCTCTTATTGGGGCATTTAGCAGTAAACTTACGATTTTTACACATAACTCAGGACAATTTTTCAACGATGGAACGCGGTCTTTTATGGTTACCCCTGTTATTTGCATTTTTTTGGTTGGCTTGGCAAGGCTCCAAGGAGTATCAAAAGATAGAAGCATATCGCACTTGGGCAGAGCAATTTGAACGAGCTAAGTACGATATTTATGCAGTCTTGGGTCAAAAAGGCGACAATATAACCTGGGGCAAACCAACGCCAAAAGGTCCAATCAAGTTAGAAACATTTTCTTTGCTTGATGTCCAGAAAATCGTCTTTTTAGTAGATGACAAACAAGTAGAAATAGAAAAACCACCAGAAAAAGGTCGTGTTATTGAGTTGAAATTTGTATTTTCCGAACCAGATAAAACAGTACGTCTTCCTTTTACAGAAATTCCCTTAGCAGCAGAATGGGGAAAGTTTTTACAGGGGGAATTGCAGCGTTTGCAGTCGGAACAAAATCATTAGTCATTAGTCATTAGTCATTAGTCATTAGTCAATAATTAATAGACTATTAACTGTGGGCTTTTGGTTTATGAAAGGAATTATTCTGTTTTTCGGTATTGTTTTACTGCTTAATGCGTGTACTGAAACCCTTGATGGTTCTTCCCAAGCGGTTAATAATCCTAAGTCTAAAGCCCAAAACTGTCCAAAGTCTACAGTCGTCTCTTTACCTATTCGTAAAGAAGGGGAAAGCTTTTATGACAGATTTGATTTTCACATTCGCAACATTGTGACAGATGCCGATACGGTCAAGTTTCAGACGTTAAAGCAAGATTTTGTTTTTTGTCGAGGTGACAATACTTGGACGGTGCAACAGGGAACTCTAGCCAAGAAGTTGCAGCCGCAAAATAATCCGGAATCAACTTACAAAACTATCGATTGTCAGGGTAAAAACTATCAGTATCGAGTCTTGATAGAACCTAAGTTTTCATTAGGAGCAGACAATAATGTAACAAGACCAAATGTACCAGATCCAGCACAGCAAAAAGTTGTATTTGAGCTAGTTACTCCTAATAGTAAAAAACCCCAACGGCAAACGCTATACACTCTCAAGGACTTGCAGCAAGCGGCTGTAAAGCAGGGGTATTCTGCAAGTGGAACTCAACTCGGTTTTCCCCGCATTACAGCTGCTGTCATTCATGAAAATCGTATCTGGTGGTCAGTTGCTTTCGGGCAAGGTGAAGGCGATAATGGCATAGCCACTATCGTGAGTTATGACCCCCAAGCCAATAAATTCACACTCATTCAACCACAAGAACTTTGGTCGCAACAAATTACTGATTTAATCATAACTGGAAATGCGAACAGTCCCACGTTTTGGATGGGTACGAATAGGAGTGGAGAAGGTACTCCCTACATACCCGCCAAAGGGCTAGTGGCTTACCGTCTCGATCCGCAAAACCCGAATTCAGGTTCTTTGAGAGCTTACACTGTCTACAACAGCCCGCTCGTTGGGGCAATTCCTGATAAACTCAGGTTAGAAAACGATATACTGTGGGTTGGTACCGCCAACGGCGTTTGTCAACTCAACTGGCAAGCTGTTGATAATCCTAAGAGTTGGTCTTGCTGGCGGTTTGCGGCAATGGCTAAACTACCACAAGAAGGACTACCGCTTTACAGTGCATTGACCAATAAAACTTCTGCTGCGAAGCTATCTCTTGCTAAAAATGACAAAACTGTGGAAGTGTTGTGGTGGAGTCCTATAAACTTACAGACTCGCAAAGGTCGCTATGAGGTGAGATATCCTCAAGGCTTCACGGTGACGTTGGATCAAGGCGCAAGTCTTTATCAGTTTAAACGCTCTTTGCCACCGGGAAAACTGCCTGTTGATTGGTCTGGGTTTGAGTGGCATTGGAATGGCGATCGCTTTGTGCGAGGATTTGATGAAGTTGTTATAGATGCTTTTGGAATTAGTCCAAGAGGAATTGGTTCTAACCGCGTCGAAGGGAACTCTCAACCAAATTGGAATGCGATACGCGGCGATCTTGAGTTACTGAATCTTTCTCCCAAATCTACCAGGGTAAAATATGACTCTGGCTGGGTTGATGAAACTAAGCTCAATCCTTACTTAATAATTTTGCCGCAAGAACGATCACAAAATCCGCAACCCAATCCAATAGAAACTATAGCCAAACAACTACAATCTCCCTAGCAGTCTTTTCTTATGAACGCCGAAACAACACCCAAAGTACCCGTTGCTTTAACGATCGCCGGTTCTGATAGCGGTGGTGGTGCAGGTATTCAAGCAGATTTGCGTACCTTTGCCTTTCATTGCGTTCATGGAACCAGCGCCATTACCTGTGTCACAGCACAAAACACTTTGGGTGTCATGCGGGTTGATGCAATACCACCAGAAACTATTGTGGCGCAAATTCGTGCCGTGTACGAAGATATAGGTGTGCAAGCCGTGAAAACGGGAATGTTGCTTAATAAGGAAATCATAACCGCTGTTACTCAACAGGTGGAGGCTTTACAAATTCATAATCTAGTTGTCGATCCAGTGATGGTTTCTCGCACAGGGGCGCAATTACTGGATGATGATGCTGTAAAAACTCTTCGTCATTTGCTCATTCCCAAGGCTGCTATTGTGACACCAAATCGCTATGAAGCTCAGATTTTGAGCAGTTTACCAATTAACTCACTAGATGATATGAGAGCAGCGGCTCAAATCATTCACAGAAATTTAGGGGCAAAGGTTGTTTTAGTCAAGGGTGGAGGTATGCAAGGAAGTTTACGTGGTGTTGATATTTGGTTTGATGGACACAAGATGGAAACTTTGACAACAAAACACGTAGAGACAAAAAATTCTCATGGTACTGGTTGTACCCTCTCAGCTGCGATCGCTGCTAATCTTTCACTTGGAAAGGACTTGATAACAGCAGTACGACAGGCGAAGGAGTATGTCACTTCTGCACTCTCTTATGCCTTAGACATTGGCAAAGGGCAAGGTCCTGTGGGACACTTCTTTCCATTATTGATCTAGTGAGGGCGTAGCTAGGTATGGGAAGGAATGGCAGAAGTTGCACTTGGAGCTTGAACTCTTTTCTACCTACACCCCTTGCTAACCTCATACTTTAGAAATATATATCTTACTATTGATTGACTTGTATCTTTCTCCCCCTAAATTGTAAATTAATAATCTTTGCCCCAAGAACATCTTTCTATTATTCTTGGACATAGTTTCAGAGGCTGACTGTCTCTGGTTGCAAATTCGCTTCCCTGACTTACGTTCAATTTTGATATCAATCCACAATGCAAACAATCACAAGTTCTGTTCACAACAGTACACCAGTAGCCAATACACAAGCCTATTCTCCCTCTGTACCGCTCTCTGTCTATCGGGACTTGGCAACAGAGTTGCAAGCTGTCCAAGCAAAGTTGGACGCTCTCAACGCTCAGAATAAACAAATTGTGCAAGAAAATCAATTACTTCGGCAAGAAATTGCCAAAGCTGTTGAGTCTGTTTTGCGCTTGCAAAAGTTGGTTGATTCGCAAGCAAAAGGTAATTCCCATCAAGCTTGCCAAGCTTCTTCTAATTGTAGAACTGAAACGAAACGACCAGTTACCGAAGCAGCTTCTAGGGAGCAAGTTCTGCGTTCACGTACCTTCTATAGAGGAGATTCACAAACACCTGTCTTTCCTCAAAAGATAGAAATTCCAAATCCTATTCCGGAACCAGTGTTTGTAGAAGAGCAGAAAGTTGGCTATTATTCCTACAGCAACTCAGAACCTTCACGAATTAGAGGTTGGTGGTTAATAATAGCTATTTTGTTAATTATTGTTCTGGGTTTTGGTGCTGGGTATTTGATCGTACGTCCTTTCTTTGAAAATCATAGTCGTTAAGTCAAATCATTCTCCAACGAAACCTGTCGCACATCACAATTCATCTTTATTCTCAAGTTAAATAAGCTACGAAAAAATGATAAATTGAGCGTAGAAACCTCATGTCATAACTTAAAAGATGATTAAGGTAGAAAATGCTTACTGATTTCACTTTTCTTTGATAAGTAGAGCATCTACCGTCAATTCATGTGGCAAGTGAAACGTAGATATTTATTTGAGGTTACGCTGCTAAGCTGATGAACGTCTTGATTGTACTTTTTGCGTTAAGACAAGTTCAAAAATCAAGAGCAACTCTTAACTTTTGAATCTTAACGATTCTCAGTAGTTAAGGAGTGCAAATGAAATGGGTAACAGCTTAGTTAAAACGTTAGACAGTGGATCTGCTTTGATAGAGAAACGTAGAAGTAGGGAGATAAAAAATGAGAAAAGTAGAAGCTATTATCCGCCCCTTTAAGCTTGATGAGGTGAAAATTGCTCTTGTCAATGCTGGTATAGTTGGTATGACCGTTTCAGAAGTCCGGGGTTTTGGACGCCAAAAAGGTCAAACAGAACGCTATCGTGGTTCTGAGTACACTGTTGAGTTTTTGCAAAAACTGAAAGTGGAAATAGTTGTTGAAGACAACCAAGTTGATATGGTAGTTGACAAAATTATCTCAGCTGCTCGCACTGGTGAAATTGGTGATGGCAAGATTTTCATCTCGCCAGTTGAACAAGTTGTGCGGATTCGTACTGGAGAAAAGAATACAGAAGCTGTTTAACAGTTATCAGTTATCAGTTCACTGTTTACTGACAACTGTTCACTGGTTCAAATGAGGCAACTTTTGGAGCAAACCGACAAAAGCTTTGCCTCGATGACTGACTGAACGCTTCAACTCTGGTGTCATCTGGGCAAATGTCAATTGCAATTGTTGAACGTAAAAAATCGGATCGTAGCCGAAACCGTCACTTCCACGAGGCGCATGGAGAATTTCACCACGACAAACCCCTTCTGATTCTAAAGCAATTGTACCATCTGGACGAGCGATCGCCACTACACAGACAAATTGCGCTTGCCGATTTGGTGTATCGCCTAATTCCCTCAACACTCTGGCAATGCGCTCTTCATCAGTTTTGCCATAACGTGCAGAATACACTCCTGGTGCACCATTGAGGGCATCGACTTGCAAACCAGAATCATCAGCGATCGCCCAGTTTTCTGTTACTTGTGCGACTTGGGATGCTTTTAAGCAGGCGTTAGCACTAAAGGTGTCTCCCGTTTCCTCTATTTCCAATTCTTCGGGTTTGAGAGTTAATTCCCAACCAGAATCAGTGAGATAAGCTTGTATTTCTCGCAACTTACCTGGATTTCCTGTAGCTACTACGAGTAATTTAGTCATTAGTCATTAGTTAAAAATTCTCCCATTGCCCATTGCCCATTTATTTCTCTGCCCAGTTTTTTGCCCAAGCTAGAGTTTGATGTACTTGTTCAAGTGTGGAGGCTTCGCAGTACAGGCGTAAAACGGGTTCGGTACCGCTAAAACGAATCATTAACCAACTGTTGTCGGCTAGACGGAATTTGTAGCCGTCAATTGTCTGGCAATTAATGACTGGTTTTCCAGCTATTTCTGTTAAAGGTTGGGTTTGCAGTTGTTGCAGAAGACGCGATCGCACTTCCATGCTAGCGAGGGGTAAATCAATGCGATCGTATGCAGATGTGAAATTTGTTTGTTCTTGCAAGTGGCGATAATAGTCACCTAAATCCAGCCCAGATTCCACGATAGCTTCTAGTACATACAATGCTGATAGAAGTGCATCACGTTCAGGTATGTGACTTCCGTAGCCAATTCCTCCCGACTCTTCACCGCCCAATAACACCTCTGTTTCTAACATTCTGTCAGCAATGTATTTATAACCAACGGGTGTTTCAAATACTGACAAGTTGTGAAGTGCTGCTAAACGGGGAATTAAGTCAGAACCACTCACGGTTTTTACTATTTCACCTTTAAAGTTACGCCGTAGGGTCAAGTGGTCGATTAATATGGGTACTAGGATTTGCGAACTCAGGAAGTTACCCTCTCCATCAACAGCAGCAATGCGATCGCTGTCCCCGTCAAACACCAATCCCACTGCTAAACCTGCTTTGTTCGCTTCTCGATGATTTCGCATCACCTCAAACAGATGCGAAAGGTATTTGGGCAGAGGTTCTGGTGCGCCGCCACCAAACAGGGGATCACGATTGCTGTTAATTTCTTTTATCTCATTGCCCAGTAGCATTGCCAGTCCACCAGCTGCAGCACCATGCATAACATCAGCGAATACCGTGAGTTTGCCTACGGTTATGGCATTGCGGATTTTCGCAATATCGATTTTACCTTCTAGTGCTTCACAATAACTGCGCCAGGGGTTAAACTTCTCTATTTTGCCTGGAGTTGATGCGGGTGGTAATGCCTTGGATAAAAGTGCTTCTATCTCCTTGGTGACTTCTGGCGGTACAGAACCACCAAAAGCGCCTTTGACTTTCAATCCCAAATATTTACCTGGATTGTGACTAGCGGTAATGACGATCGCACCCAAAGCATTTTGTTGCTTCGCCACCCAACTAAAAGCCGGGGTTGGGGCATAGGTATCCGTTAGTAGTACATCAAATCCAGCAGCAGAGACAACATCGGCGACTTTGTGGGCAAAATCTTCTGCCATAAACCGTCGGTCATGTCCCACAATAATTTTACGGTTGCCTACTGTTGGTCCATATGTATCAAGTAATACTTTTGCTGCAAGTGGCGCAACTAAGGCTACATGCTCAAAGGTGAACTCATCGCCAATTACGCCTCGCCAGCCATCTGTACCAAATTTGACTACGTTAGCTGCTACTGACATTGAGATATCCCTACTTCCTAATAGTGGATTCTAGCATTTACACAGGGCACCAGTGAAAAAACATTTAGTATAAAAAGTATTAATAAGATACTATTTAGCATACTATTAATGACACATCAGCAGACGAGTATGTTCCCTAATGGAGCTGTCTGTAATCAGCAATCAACTTTTTGCTGAGTGTTGATTGCTGAGCGATAGTATAGTCATGAGTGCAACTATAACTCTACAAATTTATCTGTTGCCTCAATCAAAGCACTCATAATTCCCGGTTCACTCATTGAATGTCCGGCATCAGGGACAACAACAAATTCTGCTTCCGACCAAGCACGATGTAATTCCCAAGCTGATATCATCGGACAAACAACATCGTAACGTCCCTGAACAATCAAGGCAGGAATATGGCGGATACGTTCAACATTTGAAAGTAATTGATTTTCTGTTTCAAAAAATCCTTTCTTAATAAAATAATGACACTCAATTCGCGCAAATGCTTCTGCGAATTCATTTTCACCAAACTTTTGCATCAGTTCTGTGTCTATAAACAATCGACTTGTACTAGCTTCCCAAATTGACCAAGCACGCGCTGCTTCCAACCTAGTTAATGAATCTGGACTGGTCAAGCGTTTGTAATAAGCTGTAAGCATATCATCCCGCTCAGCAGGTGGAATCGGTTTGAGATATTCTTCCCAAGCATCAGGAAAAATATAACTAGCCCCCTCTTGATAGAACCATCGCAGTTCTTTGCGCCTTAACATAAATATGCCGCGTAGAATGAGTCCCGTGCATCGAGAGGGATGGGTTTGACTGTAGGCTAATGCTAACGTACTTCCCCAACTACCACCGAAAACAACCCACTTCTCTATGTTTAAATGCTCTCGCAGCTTTTCAATATCACTGACCAAATCCCAAGTGGTATTTTCCCGTAGTTCTGCATGAGGTGTACTTTGACCACAACCACGTTGGTCAAACATCACAAGACGCCATTTTTCTGGATTAAAATATTGTCGGTAAAAGGACGGACATCCACCACCAGGTCCTCCATGTAGCAAAACAATTGGCTTGCCCTGTGGATTGCCTGATTCTTCAAAATGAATGATGTGGAGGTCAGAAACCTTTAACTTGCCTTCTTTGTAAGGTTTGATTGGTGGGTAAAGTTCTCGCATGCCATCTATATCTAATGCCTGTGATGAGGAAATTGTATAACAAATGACCAAGAAGGGTGTGGGGGGGTGGGGTGTAGGGGAAATGCACAGTCGTTTTACTTGAATAGGCATTAGCTGCAAACTCGATCCTAAGGCTAAAATTCCGTTGCGGTTTTTATTCTTTTACTGGTTACCGCTATCGTTGCCCATTTTAGGTAAGCAATATGCCAAATTCATTACTTATCTGATTGGCTTTGGTATACAACCTGCTCGTTTAAAGATTGAAGCGAGGTAAAAACTCATGTCCTCTAGTCAGTTCAAGGATGCCATTAAAGTCGAAGTAGTCCCGCATGATCCTGCGTGGCGAGAGGACTTTGAGGCAGAGTCACAGCAGATAGCATCTGCGATGGGAGAAAATATCATTACCATTCACCACATTGGTAGCACGGCGATTCCAGGCATTTATGCAAAGCCGATTATTGATTTCTTAATTGAAGTCAAAGACATTGCCAAAACCGACGAGCAGAGTGCAGTAATGGAGGCGATCGGTTACGAAGCAATGGGCGAGTTTGGGCTTCCCGGTCGGCGTTACTTCCGTAAGAATCGTTCACCAGGTATCAGAACTCACAATATTCACACTTATGAAGTTGGTTCACCCGAAATTACCCGCCATCTGGCATTTCGGGATTATATGATCGCCCATCCGGAAGCCGCGCAGCAATACAGCGAATTAAAGCGTGAGTTAGCGAAAAAATACCCCCAGGATATTGAAGGTTATATGGATGGCAAGGATGGGTTTGTCAAAACGATGGAGAAAAAAGCATTGGAGTGGCAAACCATGATGCAAACACACCAAGATTTACTAGCAAAAGCGTATGCTGCCTTTAACGTCCGCGATATTGATGCAGTTCTAGCGGTTATGCATCCTGATGTGGAGTGGGCAAACGGCATGGAAGGTGGGCATGTTCACGGGCATGAAGCGGTGCGCGACTATTGGACTCGCCAGTGGAGTTTAATGAATCCTCATGTCGAACCCGAAAGATTTCAACAGGATGAAACTGGGCGAATGGTGGTCGATGTTCATCAAGTGGTGCGCGATTTAGACGGAAATGTGATTGTGGATCAAATGGTTCAGCATGTTTACATCATTGAGAATGATTTGATTCGGCGTATGGATATCCAGGAATCGTAGAGGCTGTTCTTTTACTTCTACTAAATAACACTATCTATCGCAACTTGTGTAATCCGCTACCTTTGAAAAAGCTAACTTTGCAGCACCTGCTATTCCTGCAAAGTTACCCAATTCTGCTGGCAATATTTGTAAACCGAGTCGTGAAGTAAGTAGCACTCTCTGCTCAAGTTCTGCTTTGACTGATGGTATAAAAAATTCGGCACTTGCACTCACACCGCCACCAATTACAACTGCTTCTGGCGTCAGCACATAAATTAAACTTGTTAATCCAATGCCCAAGTATATACCATACTCTTGCCAAAATGTCAATGCTTTGGGTTCTCCGGCTTTTGCAAGAGCGCCAAGTTCTGCTGGTTCTTTCCCCGTGCGACGACGAATTGCTGGAACAGACAAATACTGCTCCAAAGAGCCTTGATTGCCACTATTACACATTGGACCATCTGGGTTAAGGGTGATTAATCCTAGTTCACCTGCTGCGCCTAAATGACCAACAAACAGTTTACCATCCAAGATAATTGCACCACCCACTCCGGTTCCCAAAGTGAGTAGAATGAGATTTTGAAAGCGGCGACCTGCTCCTAACCAAGCTTCCCCTAACCCTGCACAATTAGCATCGTTAGCGATAATGGTAGGTTTGCCTGTTTTTGCTTCCAAAGCGTCGGCTAAGGGGACATCGTGCCATCCTGACAGATTAATGGCGACTTTGGCAATGCGTCCTGCTGCATCCGCTGGTCCTGGAGTGCCAACACCAATGGCAATAGTATGATTTTGATTGTCAATCTGGGCGATCGCATCTACGATTTCTGCCATAACCGCCTCTGGTGTGGCGGGTTGCGGCGTTGCCACAGTTAACGATTGTAAACAAGTGCCGTCTGTAGCAAAACGCCCCAGCTTAATTGCTGTTCCACCTAAGTCAATGCCAATGACTTGAGAATCTACCACTGTCAAACCCCTCACAAATAGGCGCGAAGCTGTAACAAATTTGGCAGTAGTTGCCAAATCTGCTACTTCATTTTTTACCAGCTTCGTTACCAAAAAATTCTACATTTTCAGAGTCATTTGGTGCGGGTCGCAAAGTAGCGACAGTCAGGGGATGAAAACTGGGCTGACCCTGCAAAGATGCTACTGGGGCACCTCTTAAAATACCAGTCAGGGCAACGGAAAGCATAAAGCCACCAGCAGCAGCAGCAATTAAAGAAAAGTTATCTTTCACACAAATCTCTCAGTGACAAGTACAACAGATATTAGGGTAGCAAACGAAATCAGCTATGGTTTGCTTGTTGTGAGTTGTTGATTGTTTTATGAACCATCAACCACTACCTAATAACAAATAACCCGCGACTATTTCCGGATGTCTTTCCGTAAACGGGGATTGATATAATCATTTAACCCCTCACCGAGTAGCGATAGCCCCACAACCATTGTTGTCATCGCTAATCCAGGGAAAAGCGCAGTCCACCAAACACCAACAGGTAGCGCTTGCAAAGCTTGTTGTAAATCGCGCCCCCATTCTGGTGTTTCTCTTGGAAGTCCTAGTCCTAAAAAACCTAAACCGCCGAGAATCAAAATTGCATCAGCGGCGTTAAGGGTAAAAAGTACAGGTACGCTTTGAATCACGTTGAAAAATAGGTATCGAGAAAGAACTTGCCACGTGTTGGCACCCATTGCTTGTGCCGCTTCAATGAATACTTCAGTTTTCACACTCACAGTATGATTACGGACAACACGATAATATTGCGGTACATAAGCAATGCTGATAGCAAGAGCCGCGTTTAAGATTCCACGTCCCACTATAAATGCTAGCGTTACTGAAAGTAGTAATCCTGGTAAAGTATAGATACTATCCATGACGAATAGCAATGCTTTATCTAATCTACCCCCTACATAGCCACTCAACATACCCAGAGGCACACCAACAAACATACTTATCGCCGTAGCTAATAAAACGACTTGCAAGGCAGCTTGAGCGCCGAATAGGGTGCGCGAGAAGACATCATAGCCTTCGCGACTGGTGCCAAACCAATGTTGAAGTGATGGTGGTTCTTGAATGGGGTTACTTAAGGAATCTATGGGGTTTTGCACCAAACCCAATGCCTGAAGTAAGGGAGCAAAAAGAGCCAGGAATAAGAAAAACAGAGTCATCGCTAACCCAATCAACATCAGTTGTTGGGAAAGGGTGGGGCTTTTGGCAAACCGTAAAAATCTTAACTGGGGACTTTTTGTGATGGTCATAAACAACAGGGAGGGGTGGGGAGTTCGCAGTTGCGAGTATAGATGACCATTCTACATATCAGATGGTTTCGTACAATGATGCAAAGACACGAAGCTAACAACAGATACAATACTTACGTGGACAGTATAAATAACTAAAAATACTTATAAATTATTTGTAACAGTATTTAACATGGTAATAATATCATTTAAAGTAGTGAGAAGCCAGCACCTAACCGTGGAAAGTGACAGCGCTGGCTCTGCCTCCGAATTTTTTGAAGGAGATAATTTTATTATGGCTTATCAAGAACGCCTCAAACCTTGGGCGGTTATCCATTCACTGTCATCTTCACAAAAGGTAGTCATCAGCCGCCACCGGAGTCGCGTTGATGCAGAAGAATACCTTAGGTTATTGCGTCAGCTAAAGCCTACTAGCAAACATGAAATCGTTTTTGAGCCAGCAGAGGATAAGGTGCAGCCAGAGGTAGGGAGATGAGACAGCTTCATCTCCTTCCTTTTGTCTACTGAGTATCTACAAATTGCTTTCAATCAATTGGCGGTACTCACTCTTTTGCTTGACGCCTTTGAACTCCTTCAACAAATCCTTATCCTTGAAGAACTGAACTGTTGGTGTTCCTGTAACACCAGCGTTTTCAGCAATGTCTCGGTCTTTGTCGATGTCAATTTCGATGAAGTGGATTTTGCCGTCAAATTCATCCACAACTTTATTTAGGATGGGCTTGAGGGTATGGCAAGGACCACAACCAGGAGCAATGTATTTGACGATGAGTAGGCGATCGCTTTCATGGAACAGCTTACGCAGAGCATAACCCCCCTGATGACGGGTTGTGCTTAAATCAAATTCAGCGGCTTGCTGTTCCTCAGTTTTCTTCTCGGCTGACTGTTCTAGTTCATTATCTGGAGTTTCCGGTTTTTGATGAAATTCCTGAATTAAGCCACTAGAAGAAAGCCAGCGTTCTGCTAACATCGCTGCTGTACAACCACTACCTGCGGCGGTAACTGCTTGACGGTACTCATGGTCTTGTACGTCGCCTGCAGCGAAAACACCCTCTACGCTTGTTTCTGGAGAGCTAGGCTTGGTGACGATGTAACCGACGTCATTCAGTTCTAGTTGTCCCTTAAATAAGGATGTATTGGGGTTGTGACCGATCGCGTAGAATAATCCCTTAACGTGCAGTTCGCTCTCTTCGTCAGTTTTGGTGTTGTGGATTTTTATCCCTTCCATGTGCTTGTCGTTTCCAAACACATCCACTGCTTCTGTGTTCCAGTGAACTGTGATTTTGGGGTTATTCAAAACCCGGTCTTGCATAGCTTTAGAAGCTCGCATTTTCTCGGTTCGCACCAGCAAATTCACCTTAGAACTGTACTTAGTCAGGTAAATCGCTTCTTCCGCTGCTGAGTCGCCACCACCAACTACGGCTAATTCCGCACCGTGGAAAATAGGTGTAGCACCATCGCAGATAGCACAAGCGGAAATACCCCGACTCCAAAACTGAGGCTCACAAGGGAGTCCCAAGCGTTTTGCTGTTGCACCCGTAGCAATGATGATGCTGTGGGTTTTAAATTCCTGTTCCTCAGAGCGGACTGTAAAAGGACGCTGACTCAAATCAACTTCAATAACATCTTCTGTATATAACTCAGCCCCCCAACGCTCCGCCTGAGCTTTCATCCTATCCATCAGTTCTGGTCCGGTAATTCCTTGGGGAAATCCAGGAAAGTTCTCCACTTCAGTCGTTGTCATCAACTGACCACCAGGTAACCCCCCGGCTTGGAAACCCTCAAAGACAACGGGTTTGAGGTTAGCCCGTCCTGCGTAGATAGCAGCTGTGTACCCTGCTGGACCAGAACCGATAATGACTACGTTTTCTACTGTCGGGTTGGTCATGATTACTTATACAAACTCATAACGACTATGACTTAGTATAGCATACTAGATAAGGGATGATAGAAAATTCCGAAGATTACAAATCTGGGAATACTAAAGCTAGGGTGCATCACTAACTTGAGTAGCATGGATATGAACTATCCATGCTACAAAGCCATAAAGTCGAGAAGTGCTAGGAAAAATCTAACTAATGTATAGCAATCCTAAATAGGTTGTAAAAAAATCCAGCCTTCACCAAACCCGGTTTCTTGGAGAAACCGGGTTTCTCTGTGTTCACGAATGATTTAGGACTGCTATAAGAGTTTTAAGCTGTTTTACAGTGTAAAGATCTGAGCTTTACTCTTACAGGAAGTTGCAGAGTGTAAAGCGCACACGCCGCAGATGCGAGGAGCACAGCTAGCGGCGATCGCCCTTGGCGGGCACTTCGTGCCATCGCGCCCAATTAAGAAGTCGCGCAAAATGTACACAACACTAATGGATCTCTACTATTAATACGGCTGCAATAATGTGAGGAAAAAATTTTTTTGCAAGGGTTGATAGGCAACGAGAAAAAGTGGGTAAGTTACAGATAGAACCCCATAACCTCTTCATCACGCTCGGAAAATACTGATGAAAACTAAAATAAAAGCTCAATTCCTGCAGTACATTCTTAACAAAAAGAAACAAGACGAGGGCTTTACACTCATTGAGCTACTGGTAGTCATTATTATTATTGGTATTCTTTCTGCTATTGCTTTGCCTTCTTTCCTCAACCAAGCGAACAAAGCCAAGCAATCAGAAGCTAAACAGTACATTAGTGCTATGAACCGAGCGCAGCAAGCTTACTACTTGGAAAACAGTGCATTTGCAGGTCAAAATGAGTTTGAGAAGTTAGGGATTGGTATTAAAACCGCAACGGAGAACTACAATTATGAAATTAAAAAAAATGCCAATCAGGCTGTCAATAATGGTATCTCTAGGAAAGAAGCCCTCAAATCCTACGCAGGTGTCGTTATTTTGAAACAAGACGGTACCAGTGAAGCAACGACTCAAGCCATTTTGTGTGAGTCTAATAATATTGGCGCGGTAGCTGCAAGAGAGCCAAATACTGATGAGAAAGCACAACCAAAATGTCCGAACGGTTTCTCAGAGCTTAATCAGTCCCCCCAACCCAGTAACTCCACAACGCCTAATCAATCTCAGTAAAACAGCCTAGCTGTGTCTATGTTTAAATGAAAGCTTGATAGAGGTGGGTAGTTTAGGCCAGCCCTTTCAACGCGAACAAATGAACTACTAAATCAAAGGCTGAAACCCGCTCCCAAACTAGAGCCAAAAATCATAGCTCTAACTCATCCATAGAACCTGAAGCGATCGCAATATCAAATCCGGTCAGAATATTGACCCTTTAGTTGAGTATTTTATTGAAGAAAATCCCGTAAGGATGATAACACAAGGATTAATAAAGGAGCGAAAAATATAGTACAAATGAACGCGTTGAAAGGGCTGGTAGTTTAGGCTCCCCACTTTTATTTTGCTCTCAATTTTGGCGGATAAATAAATTTATACCACTTTAAAAAAAACAGCTACGTATGTTATTCCTATCTTCCTTCTTTAAGGTGTATTTTTCCTTTCTGGCTTTCTATCTATCAGAAAAATATTAAATTTTTATAAAAATCCTCTTACCCTCTATCTAATACTAGATGTTTACGGTATTCTATATAACGTTTAAATCATCTACTTAACTCTAGCTAACTGCACAGTTCACCGTTCCGCAAGAGCTTTCAATAAAGCTTTAGCATATAATTTTGTTAAAACTTGCATACATCATGGTGAAAAAAACGAACAACATTTTGCATGTATCTCCAAAATGTGTTATCTGTGCAAAACACAGGACAGCTTTTGCTTTAGGACAGTCCATAGTAACGACTTTCTGATGGCAAGATTTCACTCATTTGGTGGGGATTACCGTACAAAACCGAATGAAATACTTACTTTCTTGAGTAAGTTATGATATAGTTAAAAAGTTGAGACTTGCTTTGCCAAAGTAAAAAGCTCTACGCATAGGCAAAAACTCCAATACGGAAAGCAGTTTTGATTAAGTATTTACAAACCAAATCTGAATTTAATCGAGGTTATGAGTAAGCAGCAAGTAATTCACCCGATGGTGAAGTTGCAGCGTAATGTACGTTCACTCGTAGATTCTGACATTATCAAGCCCACGGATAGCATCTGGAAAATCGCTTTGCTCTTCGGCAATGAATGGCAGCACTGGAAACGAGAATTGCTAGACTACGGGTTTAGTATGCAAGACCCAGTAAGCGAATTGCTAGCTGTCGAAGCTTGGGATGAAGAATAGGAAATAGGAAACAGTTTACAGAAGGAATAGGGGATAAATCACAGATTAAGGTTTTTCTATACCCAATCTAGAGTTTGTGCTTTTTTCCTATATCTTCTTCTCTATACTTTTTCCTCTAGACTTTGCACATTGCCAAAGCTGCTGCCAAATCTTTAGCAGTTTGGTAGCGATCGCGTGGCAGGTGCTCTGTCGTACGGTCAATCACTTCTCGTAACTGGGGAGTAATTGTAGGCACATTTGCGACTTCAAACCGGAAACTTCGCCCTCTTTGGCGGTAAAATTTAAAAGGACTTTCGCCAGTCAGCAGAAAAATGAGTGTTGGTCCAATAGCATATAAATCAGATTGAGTTAGGGGTTGTCCCCGTTCTTGTTCAGGGGCACAATAACCCTCTGCACCAATACGAGTTCCAGGCGTTGTACCAATTTCCTTGACTGCCCCGAAATCCAGCACCACTATATGATTATTAGAGTTTCGCACCATTAAGTTAGCGGGTTTAATATCGCGGTGGATGAGGGGTGGTTCTTGGCTATGGAGATAGTCTAGAATATCGCACGTTTGAATCATCCAATTAATTGCTTGATTTAGTACTATTGGTCCTTTTGAATAAATAAGTTTTTCTAAATCCTGTCCATGAACTAATTCCATTGCCAAATATTTCTTTCCACCTTCGACAAAAAAATCATAATACTTAGGAATTCCAGGATAACTTAGGGATTTAAGAGTATTTGCCTCTCGTTCAAATAATTCTTGTGCCTTAGCAATTTTCGCCATATCAGCATTCATCTGCTTCAATACCAGCAATTGTGGGTGTCCGGCAATTTTTCCTAGCCCATCCCAAGCGAGATAAGTAGTACCCATACCTCCTTGTCCTAAAATTCGTAATACTTGGTATTGGCGAATTGTCTGTATGACTGACAAAGGTTGGCCACAGTGAATGCAAAACAAATTGTTAGGTGAGTTCCCTTCATGCGTGCAACTTATGTAGGGTAACCCTGGAGAAGGAGAACTTTGTGGAGTTGTTTGTTGATCAATTTGGAATTTCAGAATTGGACCTTTTTGCGCCAGTTGCAGCAGGGAGTTATCTGGCAATAAACTTTGAGTGACTAAAACACCGTTGAGAAAAGTGCCATTTGTACCTTGACTAATCACCTGCCAGGAACCGTCATTTTTATCTGAACTGACTTGCCTAAGTTCTAAATGATATCGTGACACTAAACTATCACTTAAAACTACGTCATTATCTGTTGAACGACCAATCCGAATGATGGACTCGTCGTTAAAGTGCCACTGCTTGAGAGGTGTTTTTTGTTGCAGTTCTAACAGGGTCAGCGTGACCATAGGTAATTTTTGATTGGGAGATGGGAGTAGAGAGTGGGGGAGTCAGGGTTCCCTCTGGGATGAGGAAGGGGTGGTGTGGGACAAGGAAAAGGGAGAACAAGGGGAGAGAGTAGCTCTGATTATTGTCTCCTTGTCTGCTTATCTCCTTGTCTTCTTGTCTCCTTGTCTCTAATCCACGATTTATTGCTGTTGTTCTAAATTCGGGCGCACTTTTGCTTGAATAAGCACAGCGGTAATATTGTCATGACCATTGTAATGGTTTGCCAAATCAATTAAAGCTCGAACACCACTTTCCAAATTGGTATCAGAACTTAGCAAAGGTGCTAAGTGAGTCTGCCAATGAATGGTTAGCAAATCATTATCTGATAAACCATCCGAAGCAAGAACAAAAAGGGTATCTTCATTTATCTCAAAAAACTTGACATCGGGAATGATAGAGTGTTCATCGCGAGGACCAAGGGCTTGAGTCAATTGGTAAGCATCAGGGCGGGAGTATGCCACACTTCGTTCCACACCTCGAGAAATTTCTCGTTGACCAACTTCATGGTCCATTGTGACTTGTTCCAGTCCTCTTTTGCGAGTGACGCGGTAGAGACGACTGTCTCCCACATGAGCCACTGCGACTTGAGTATCTTGGATTAAAACCATAACTAGAGTCGTACCCATGCGCCCAACACCAGAACGGGCATCTTGTTGATTGATATCAAAAATTGCTTGATTGGCTAGCCGCACTGCTGCACGGATATCATCTTCCGTTGGCAGTTGGTTAGAAGTCCAGTGGGTTTGAAAGTACTCGCGCAAGGATTTGACAGCCAAGGCACTAGCAATCTCCCCACCCGCGTGTCCACCCATTCCATCACAAAGAATATACAGACCATGCGCTTGCAAAATTTGCTTGTTGGGTAGTTCTAGCTTATAAACCTTTGTTTCAATACCAAAGTAGTCTTCGTTATGGTCACGTTGACGTCCTACATCAGTAAGTCCTGCATTCTCCAGGCTAATTAACTGCATAGGCAGCATAACTGTGGACATATGATTGCTTTGCAATTGAGTCTCATTCTCTTGGTCATCTAATTGCAAGACAGTGGGCATAGCAGTACTCTTGGGCAATGTAGGGGGAATTGGAACACTTGTAGGATTGCCTTGCAATTCAGAGGCTATGGCTTCTAAACGTGATTGCAACTGCGCTAGTGTCTGTATGTTTCCTAATTCCAACTCTCCCATCAATTGCAAAATAGAGCCAAATTGAGTGCGTTGAGACTGTCTAAAAAGTGCATGCCAAACTCGCCCTAAAGCTTGGATTGTCAAAGGCTGCGCTTCTGTTGCAGCAGGTACTGTTGCTTCTGCATCTTCTGGCAATTGAGCAGCCGTTGTGTTATTTAGTGATTCTACATATAAGCGCTGTAGTGCTAATGACTGGTTTTCATCGATTCGTAGATTGGACAATTCCAACAAACTTTGACGACAGTTAGCTTTTTCAAGTGCTGCCCAAAGTTGAGTCATTTTGTGAAAAAGATGTATAATTTGTAACGAATTTATTGAGTCGTCTTGCCATAAATCGAGTAATTCCTGCCAATTTGAGCGGTCTTCAATGAGTACTACCTGCATATCGTTCTGCTGCCATGCATCATGAATTGGCGGTATTCCTAGATGACACCATGACTGTAAGGCAACATAAGGTTCAGCGAGACTGGGAATTTTATCAACCCCCACTGATGACGTTACTAGCCCCTTTTGCTGAGTTGTTAGCATGACCTCAAGGAGCGGTACTTGGAATGGTTGGCAGTCTAGAACTCTAACACACACTTCAGTGTTAGGAGCAATTTCTCCTAAAGCTGGTAGCGGTTCTAGCAGTTGATAACGCTCTTGTGAGTCTAAGTAAGAGTCTGCTGGTAGGGAAGATGAGGGGGATGAGGAAGATGAGGGGGATGAGGGAGACGCAAAGAGGCAATTTGTCCCCGTGTCCCCGTGTCTCTGTGTCCCCGTGTCCTCTTCTGTTTCCCCAACTCGAAAATTCCCTTCCTTTGTCATAATTGCCCAAAAAACAGTTCCGCACGCCGCGCCACAGTTATCACACTGTTGTGCATTTAAAGCCAAATTAGTACCGCACTCTAAACAGACCTTGTGGGTCAGTGAAGCGCCACAGTTTTGACAAAATTTGTTGGTATTGGGGTTTTCAAATTTACACTGAGGGCAAATCAGCATTGTGGAAGTTCCTTAATTCCCGTTCTAAGGTGCTTCTAACCACTACAATCTAAAAGTGCCACATTTGTCAGCACCTATCTAAATAGTAGACCTACAATATATTGTGGTTTATTTGGCAAATTTTGGTAGCAGTCTGAATTTTTACGCATATTAACTATAGATTTCAGATGTCGGCAAGCTATATTTTCACAAAAAATTGCCATGAGAACTGCGCATTATGGCATATTTCAACACATATCTTTAAGTTTAGGAAACTTAGAGGGTGGAAAGATGAAAGATAGTGCGCTCTCAAATCATAGCTCTCAAATCATAACTGATGTCATATCAGCTAGAGCTTAAAAGCGTTGTTCGCTTTCTGTCAGACTTTCTTTCGCCTGCAAAAGCTAAACTGAGTAACAATTTGAGTTCGCTAGAGGTTAAATCACGCCATTGACCTGGTTGCAAATCATTTAAGTGTAAGTGGGCAATGCTTACCCTAACCAGTCGCAAAGTCGGAAATCCCACAGCCGCTGTCATTCTCCTAACCTGACGATTTTTCCCCTCTGTCAGGGTCATTTCCAACCACGCTGTTGGCACATTTTTGCGAAATCTAATTGGCGGATTGCGCTCTGGTAAAGAAGGCTCTGTTGGCAGTAGTTGCACCAAGGCTGGTCGAGTGCTGTAATCTTGGATCATCACACCTTCTTGTAGTTGCGTCAAAGCCGCAGCATCAGGAATTCGTTCGACCTGTACCCAGTAAGTTCGTTCGTGTCCAAACCGAGGATGACAGAGGCGATGTTGCAATTGTCCATCGTTAGTCAACAGCAGTAACCCCTCACTGTCCCAGTCTAAACGACCCACAGGATACACATCGGGAATCTCGATATAGTCTTTGAGAGTGCTACGAGTGGGAGTGTCTTTTGTAAACTCAGTAGACCGAAAACTTTTGTCAGTCAACGCAAGAATGAGGGTTTGGGGCGATGTTTTGGGCACAGGGTCGAGCGATCGCTTACCTTAGCAGGAGAACTCATCTACAACCCTATTGCTCAAAACGCAGATGATACGGGCATTCTGGCGGATTGTATACAATCCGCCAGAATGCCCCAATGGTAAGCCTTCTAGAAATCTTTTCGGTCTACTGAAACTGGCTGAGCACACCATATGGTTTGTAAAACAGAATGTATCGGTAAGTCATTAGTCAAAAATCAAAAATCATTCTCTGTGTCACCTCATTTCCCTCCCTACAATAATGATAAATAAAGGCAACTAAGTGCCAAAATTCTATAACTTTGCCCAAGCCGCTGATCCAACTCCATAACCACTGTCACTTCAGAAATTCTTAACTCGCTTGCTCTGACCTATAACGAAAATGCTAAAATCGTTTCTTATGCTAGGGGTGCCTGCAACCGTCAGGCTGAGATTACACCCTTAACACCTGAATCCGGGTAATACCGGCGGAGGGAAGCTGTTTATCGAGGAAATCAAATATGCGGACAGAATGGGTTGCCAAGCGGCGTGGGCAGAGCAATGTTACTCAAATGCATTATGCTCGTCAGGATGTCATCACAGAAGAAATGCATTATGTCGCCCAGCGGGAAAACCTCCCCGTAGAACTCGTGAGAGACGAAGTAGCACGGGGACGGATGATTATCCCTGCTAACATTAACCACACAAATTTGGAGCCAATGTGCATTGGTATCACCTCCAAGTGTAAGGTCAATGCCAATATCGGCGCTTCTCCCAACTCTTCCAATCTTGAGGAAGAAGTGGCAAAGCTAAAACTAGCGGTGAAGTATGGCGCTGATACCGTAATGGACCTGTCTACTGGTGGTGGGAACTTGGATGACATTCGCACTGCGATTATCAAAGCTTCACCTGTGCCAATAGGCACAGTACCAATTTACCAAGCTTTAGAAAGTGTTCACGGCAACGTTGAAAAGCTAACACCAGATGATTTTCTCCATGTCATTGAGAAACATGCCCAGCAGGGTGTTGATTACATGACTATTCATGCTGGGATTTTAATTGAGCATTTGCCTTTAGTGAGAAGTCGCATCACTGGCATTGTGTCTCGCGGTGGAGGCATTTTGGCAAGATGGATGCTATATCATCACAAGCAAAACCCACTTTATACTCACTTGCACGACATCGTTGAAATTTTTAAGAAATATGATGTCTCCTTTAGTTTCGGTGATTCCTTACGTCCTGGTTGTACCCATGATGCTTCTGACGAAGCACAATTAAGCGAACTAAGAACTCTTGGACAATTGACTCGCAAAGCTTGGGAGGATGACGTACAGGTTATGGTAGAAGGTCCTGGACACGTGCCGATGGATCAAATAGAGTTTAACGTCAAAAAGCAAATGGAAGAGTGTTCTGAAGCACCTTTCTACGTGCTGGGACCATTGGTGACGGACATCGCCCCCGGTTACGACCACATCACCTCAGCAATTGGGGCAGCTATGGCTGGCTGGTATGGTACTGCAATGCTATGCTATGTAACGCCAAAAGAACACTTAGGCTTACCCAATCCTGAAGATGTAAGGAACGGTTTGATTGCTTATAAAATAGCAGCTCATGCTGCAGATATAGCCAGACACCGACCAGGTGCAAGAGATAGAGACGATGAACTGTCCCACGCCCGTTACAACTTCGATTGGAATCGTCAGTTTGAACTAGCACTCGATCCGGAAAGAGCAAGGGAATATCACGACGAAACTCTACCAGCAGACATTTACAAAACTGCTGAGTTTTGTTCAATGTGTGGTCCCAAATTCTGCCCAATGCAAACTAAAGTTGATGCTGATGCACTAACAGAACTTGAGAAGTTCTTGGCAAAAGATAAAGAAACGGTGACTCAGAGTTAGGAATTGGGAATAGTTAGTCGTAAATGGTTAGTCGGTAGTAGAAAATTTCACTACTGACTAACCATTAACTATTAATCAACTGCCGATATCGCCCTTGAATTTCCTCAATTGTATACACTGCCTCAAACTGCAACCCTGCTTGTTGGTAAAACTCGGCTCCTCCTTGCTGGCGGTCTACTAGTGAAATCACCTGAGTGACGGTATAACCTGCTTCTCTAAGTCGGTCAACGGCTTTCATAGCAGATTGTCCAGTAGTGACAACATCTTCCAAAACCACCACTTTTGCACCTTCTGGCAAACTGGGACCTTCAATATATGCCCTTGTTCCATGTCCCTTGGCTTCCTTACGAATAATTAATGCTGGTATTGGTCGATTTTCATAGGCAGAAACCACACTGACAGCACTCACAATGGGATCTGCTCCTAATGTTAAACCAGCAACTGCTTGAGTATCTAATGGCAGCAATGATAGGAGAGTACGACCAATTGCCAAAGCGCCTTGAGGATGAAGTGTTACTTGCTTGCCGTTGATATAGTAAGAACTACGCTGTCCGGAAGTGAGGACAAAATCACCTTCTTTATATGCCAGTTGACAAAATAAATCGAGTAAGTGTTCGCGTAATGTTATTAGGTCAGTAGTAGTTGCCCAAACATCAGACTGAACAGGGATGTTAGTTTGATAGGTCATCACAACTGGTAAAAATTTATGCTATACAGAAGGTTAAACTCTAAAAGAATACTGAGTCTTGAGTAAGTTTTGAGTCCTTTTTTCCTTTTTTGAAATCCTATTCAGTACTTTCAACAGAGTTCTGAAATTAAGGATAAGTCAAGATTCACCCAAATATTGAGGAGCAGGGAATATGGGTAGAAAATTTGAAGCAATAAGTAGTTTATTAGTATTATTAGCTACTATGACTTTTCCTGCTATTGCAGTAGCTGAAACGGAAAAACTTAGTTATGAAATACTCAGTGAGGTGTTTGAACGCGCTTTTTTTAAAAATGACCCCAATTTCTACGGGAGTCAGACTTTTAGAAGTCAAATTAATATGATACTTGGAACTGGTTCTGTTTTTCGCAACTCATTTCCAGAAAATCAAATTGCACGAGATGCCGAGTTAGTTCATACTGTGTATCGCGATGTTTTAAATCAGCAAATTGGTAATGAGCCATACATTCGTACCCCGGATTTACCAAATCCTTATGACTCGTCACTGTTGACGTCTCCCCGTATGAATAGCAATAAGCCCAAAGTTGGAACAGAGTTTTGATTTGAAAACGTACTACCCCAGTGAAACAAGAATGAACAAATAAGAAGGAAGATTAGATTCTTTCTTCTCTGTTATCTTTTTTGTCTTCATCATCAGTCCAGGGTGCAGGAGTTGAACCTGCCTAGGGCGAATTATGAGTTCGCTGCCTCAACCGCTCGGCCAACCCTGGTCGGCTTTTAATTATAGCGCAGGTTTACAGAATTTGACAATCTAAATATATCATACCAGATTTTTATACTACACAGTTTGACGTGGCGGTAGTGCAGACTAATATTGATTAAGTTCCTCTATAGATTGAAGTAAATAGCTTCGATACTTTTAAATAGACCAGCATTCTTTTGCAATGGCTTGTCGGCAATGAAACTAAATTCTACGGTACTTCTAACTTTGATTTTGTTAGTTCTGATGTTGGGGGCTGGTTCTGTGAGTGCTTTTTGGGGGTTTACTTTAGGAAGTGCAGCACTCAAAGGTGTTACAGCACCAGATGCTCGTCCTACCAGTAAATTTGCTAGTAGTAAATCAGCTAAGGAGCAACACACAAGGTTTGCTCTACTCAAGGAGGACGAAATCCTGAAAATTGTCAAATCACGCATTGAGGGCAAAACTAAAGCTGCTAAGTCGAAAAAAAAAGACGACGATGACGAGGAGACCAATAGCAGCAAGCTCAAGAAACAGGAAAAACCTTTACAAATGGTTGAACAAGAAAAGCCTCAAGAAGGATTTCCCATTAACACTGAAAGCGAAGGTATTAGCCTTTCCGTACAATCTGCTCGCTTTTCTGGCGGTGCTTTGCTTCTAAAAGTACAAATGCAGAACAAAGGCAAAGATTCTGTACGTTTCTTGTATAGTTTTTTGGATGTGTCTGATGACAAAGGACGAACCTTAAGTGCTAGCACAGAAGGCTTACCATCAGAATTACCTGCAAATGGACCCTCTTTTTCTGGTACAGTGAGCATTCCTACGGCTTCACTTGATAATGTCAAGCGTATTTCACTCGCCTTGACAGATTATCCTGCTCAAAAACTACGGCTAGAAGTGTCAAATATTCCTGTAGAAAGATAGGTGTTAGTGATGAGTGGTGAACTAGTGCGGTGAGTCCACAAGCACTGCGGTTCGCGTAGCGTCTCCGCTACTGAGAGGGAAACCCTTTTGTAGGTAACTGGTGAGTCCAGCCCCCTCAGGAGCGGTTTGGGTCACGTAGACGCGTATCCCTCACGGGACAGGTGTTTCTGGAGGACTCTCCCGTTGGGTTAGTTATGCTACTAACCACTCATCTTAATCCTCATGGGGGCATCAGTATTACACGAGCTTTGGCAGTGAGTGGTTTTCCTAGCTTAAGTTGGACAGATATGGGGCTGCGATTGTTAACAGTGCTGCTACTGATTGCTATCAATGCCTTTTTTGTAACAGCAGAATTTTCTGTGGTGACAGTGCGGCGATCGCGTATCCATCAACTGGTGGAGGCTGGTGACATTCAGGCGATCGCTGTTGAAGTTCTGCAACATAGTATTGACCGATTGCTATCGACAACTCAATTAGGTATTACTCTCTCTAGTTTGGCACTAGGGTGGATTGGAGAAAGTACGATAGTTGTGCTGGTGAAAGCATGGCTACTGTCTTCGCCTTTACCAAAAGGAATGAGTACAGTCATAGCTCATTCTCTATCAATTCCGATCGCCTTTTTTTTCATAGCTTATTTGCAAATAGTTTTGGGAGAACTTTGTCCTAAATCAGTAGCTATGCTGTATTCAGAACAGCTGGCAAAATTTTTGGGACCGTCGGTTAGAGCAACTGTCAGATTTTTCAACCCTTTTATCTGGATTCTTAACCAATCAACGCGCTGGCTATTGCGACTTTTTGGTATTGAATACACGGGTCAAAGTTGGAGACCACCTGTTACATCTGAAGAATTACAACTCATTATTTCCACAGAACGCGAATCCACTGGATTGCAGGCGGAAGAACGACAACTCCTCAAAAACGTCTTTGAGTTTGGGGACGAGACAGTACAAGCAGTCATGGTTCCCCGTACTAGCGTTGTCGCTTTGTCAAAGGTCGCCACCTTCGGGACTTTTCTTCAAGAAATGGTAGCTACAGGTCATTCTTGCTACCCTATTATCGGAGAATCTTTAGATGACATTCGCGGTATCGTTTACTTCAAAGACTTGGTAAAACCCTTAGCGCTAGGAAAGCTAACTTCAGAAACACAAATTCAATCGTGGATACGCACTGCAAGGTTTGTACCAGAACATACTCCATTAAACGAACTCTTGCCAATCATGCAGCAAGAGGAACCAACTATGGTGATGGTGGTAGATGAATTTGGCGGTACTGTGGGACTGGTTACCATCCAAGACGTCATTGCTCAAATCATCGGTGACCCAGGTGAACCAGACATCACTAACGATTTACTCATCAAGGTTTTAGATGAGCAGACTTTTCTAGTGCAGGCTCAAATTAACCTGGAAGACCTTAATGAGGTTTTGCATCTCGATTTGCCTTTGAAAAAAGGATACCAAACTTTGGGGGGCTTTTTACTTTACCAGTTGCAGAAAGTTCCCACCCTTGGAGAAACCTTCCGCTACGAAAATCTAGAATTTACTGTCGTGTCAGTCAGTGGACCGCGCCTGCATCAGATTCAAATGCGATGGTTGGAGGAGTAGGGCAATGGGCACTGCTTTATCCCTTTACTTCGCATAAGCCAGTGGATCTGTCAATCCCAGTTCAGCAAAAGCAGCAAGACGCAAGCGGCAAGAATCACAGACACCGCAAGCAACATCACCTCCTACATAGCAGGACCATGTTAGTTCCCAAGGAACACCTAGTTTATTGCCAAGTTGGATAATTTCGGTTTTTTTTAAATGAATTAAGGGTGTATTGATAGAAATTGTTTGCCCTTCACGTCCTTGCTTTGTTCCTAAACGAAACACTTCCTGCATTGCTTGGATGTAGTCAGGACGACAATCAGGATATCCAGAGTAATCTAAGGCGTTAACACCTATGTAAACAAGTTGGGCAGATATGGTTTCAGCATATGCAAGGGCAAAGCTTAAAAAGATGGTATTGCGAGCAGGAACATATGTGACAGGTATACTTTGAGACATTTCCTCCAGGTCGCGCTTTTGAGGTAATTCAATAGCATTATCTGTAAGAGCCGAACCACCCCACTGCCTTAAATCAAACTTTACCACTTGATGGTCTACCACACCAGCTTTCTGGGCAATTGCCAAAGCTGAATGTAACTCTCGTCGATGTCGCTGTTGGTAATCAAAGGAAATGGTATGGCACTTATAACCATCGGCTAGCGCTTGGTATAGAACTGTAGAAGAATCTAAACCACCAGACAGTAAAATGACAGCTTTCATACGAAGTGGTTTTTATTTAAATTATTTTGTGAAACAAAGAAAACTTCACTAACGTCTTAGTTATTTTTAAAGCTGACAAAAAAACTATTATACTTTTTGTAAAGTGCAAAAAAAAGCATCAGTTTAAACAGATCGCACCAAAAGCAACCTAGATGACGGGAACTCACAATAAACTTTGAAATTCTTCATAAATAGAACCTCTATGTTACCATCTGGATGGTTTTAGACGCATAGTCACTGGCAGTTGAGTATCAAAGCCAACGACTGTAGCGTCTCTAAATTTGGTGGTTGAGGAGAGAATAAGAGTGCAAAATAGAAGTATGTCAGTGGGAGAACAAAATGGTCAAGTACAGCGCAATCATCCACGACCGATCCGCATAGGCGTGATCGGAGTGGGTAATATGGGACAACATCACGTTCGTGTACTGAGTTCGATGAAAGACATTGATCTGGTAGGTGTAGCAGATATTAATGTTGAACGAGGGTTAGAAACTGCCAGCAAATATAAGGTACGTTTTTTTGAAGACTATTGCGATTTACTGCCTCATGTAGAGGCAGTTTGTGTTGCAGTACCTACCCGTTTGCATTATGCTGTTGGAATCAACTGTCTTTTGGCAGGGATTCACGTTCTCATTGAAAAGCCGATCGCAGCAAGTATATCTGAAGCAGAATCACTAGTAAATGCTGCCGCTGATTCTCAGTGTATCCTCCAAGTAGGTCATATAGAGCGTTTCAGTCCAGCATTTCAAGAATTAAGCAAGGTGTTAAAAACTGAAGAAGTGCTGGCGCTTGAGGCACATCGGATGAGTCCATTTTCAAGTCGGGCAAACGATGTCTCAGTTGTCTTAGATTTGATGATTCACGACATAGATCTCCTTCTGGAATTAGCCGCAGCACCTGTGGTGAAGTTAACGGCTAGTGGAAATCGCACATTAGACTCTGGTTATTTAGATTACGTGACTGCTACGTTGGGATTTGCCAATGGTATTGTCGCTACTCTAACTGCCAGCAAAGTGACTCACTGCAAAATCCGCCGCATTGTAGCCCATTGTAAAAACTCATTTACCGAGGCAGATTTTCTCAAAAATGAAATTTTGATTCACCGGCACACCAACGACTACCGACAAGCACTGTACAGGCAGGATGGAGTGATTGAAAGAGTTTATACAAGTAATACTGACAAGCTAGGTGCAGAGTTAGAACATTTTGTTAATTGCGTGCGCGGTGGTAATCAACCTTCAGTTGGTGGTGAACAAGCGCTCAAAGCCTTAAGATGGGCAAGTCTAATCGAGCAGATGGCTCTCGAAGACCGTGTTTGGAACCCATTGGATTGGCAATCGGAACCAAGAGTGCAATCGTTGACACCTACTGTTTGAGGGAACATATAGATAGATTACAGGGAACAGAAAAGGAACAGGAGATAGGTTGTCAGCTAGAAAAGAAAACCTCTTTGTGAAAGATAACTTGTAACCTCTCACTTGTAACCCATGCTCTGTTCCCTGTTTGCTTCAGGAAGTGTATTCTTAAAAAAATTAGTGAGAATGAGTGTAACTTAACAACGAAACTTCTGCAATAACTTCAGGAATTGACTTAATGCTCGAATGGATAACCAATACCATTAACAACATGGGTTATTGGGGAATCGCTCTGCTGATGTTTGTAGAAAACTTATTTCCCCCCATCCCTTCAGAACTCATTATGCCATTGGCAGGATTTACAGCAAGGGCAACACCAGAAAAGCTTAATGTCATGGGCGTATTTTTCGCAGGACTACTTGGTTCTGTCCTGGGTGCTATCGTCTGGTACTATCCTGGTAAATTCCTGGGAGAAAAGCGTTTGCAAGCTTGGGCTGTCAAATATGGTAAATGGTTAACAATATCAAGCAAAGATATCACTAAGGCAAAGCGCTGGTTCGACCAGCAAGGTAGCAAAGCAGTTTTTATTGGTCGTCTTGTACCGGGAATTCGCACCTTGATTTCTGTTCCCGCTGGCATAAGTAATATGCACCTGCTGCCATTTTTAATTTACTCAACTTTAGGTAGCGCTGTATGGGTTGGTTTGCTAACATATTCAGGATACGTGTTGGGTAGTCAGTATAAACTAGTGGACGAGTACTTGGCTCCTGTATCTAAAATTGTACTTGCGGTTCTGATCCTGGCATTTGTCATCTGGATGATGAAGCGTAAGCGAAAAAACAGGAGAAAGTAAAAATTTTTATCTCTAACCAACGCAAAAAAATAAGCGTTTTTTGGGTAAAAACTAGTGTTATCAGCCTTCTAACTCTAGCTCCTGGTTTTACCATTTCATGGTAAGGAGTGAGATTTATGCGCTATTGCTCCTGCTCAATAACTCAGTAATTCTTTGCATATTTCTTGCTACAGTTGACGCAACAAGAGTTTTCTGGTAAACCCATTTTTGTAAGAAGATGTCTGAAAAGTCGATGAAACGTATAATTTGTCATTCTGAGCGTAGTCCTGAGCCGAAGCCGCGTTCGCGTTCGCATAGCGTGCGCTTTGCGCTCAGCGTCTCCGAGGCGGAGCGTTATTGCGCTATTGCTCTGAGCATGACATTTTTAACTTCAACAGACATCCTCTGAGATAGGCACGATAACTTGTTACAGCGAAGTAAGTACTAGGAGCTTGCATGACAGAACAACCTTCCGCCGCCACTCCCATGAATGCCGCTGCTATTCCAATGAATAGAGTTTCGGCATCTACTCCGATAAATGCTGTTCCCCCTCAATCAGTTGGTAGCAGTTCGGGGAAAAAGATTCTCAGTGTTGACTTGGGTAGAACTTCTACAAAGACGTGCATTAGCCGCGAGTCTAATAATGTGGCGTTCGTCTCCGCCAACGTGAAGGAGATGTCAATGGAACAGGTACGTGGAGGTGTTTTTGAAGCCCGCGCTACTGATCCATTGATGGATCTATGGCTGGAGTATCAAGGCAGTGGATACGCTATTGGTCAATTGGCAGCAGATTTTGGAGCTAACCTAGGAGTAGGTAAATCTAAGGTCGAAGATGCACTGGTTAAGGTCTTGGCTTGCGCTGGCTACTTTAAACTTAAGGATGATATCTCCGTAGTGCTGGGTCTGCCTTACCTTTCCCAAGAGCAATTTGAGAAGGAAAAGGCACAAATCATCAGCCAACTGAATGGTCCTCATGTGATGAACTTTCGTGGAGAACCCGTATCGTTAAATATCAGCAAGGTTTGGGTCATGCCAGAAGGCTATGGCAGCTTATTATGGTGTGAGGCTCAACCAAAGAAAGGCGCAGCAATGCCCGACTTTACCAAAGTATCTGTGGCAATTGTTGATATTGGACATCAAACTACAGATTGTTTGATGATTGATAATTTCCGCTTTGCCCGAGGTGCATCAAAGAGTGAGGACTTCGGTATGAGCAAGTTTTATGAACTAGTCGCTGCCGAAATTGAGGGAGCAGATAGCCAATCTCTATCTTTAATTACCGCAGTCAACCGAGCCAAGGGCGATCGCTTCTACCGTCCTAGAGGTGCAAGCAAGCCCACCAATTTGGATGATTTTCTCCCCAATCTTATAGAAATGTTTTCTCGCGAAATCTGTAACCGCGTGCTAGCATGGCTACCAGAACGCGTTACCGATGTCATTCTTACCGGAGGAGGTGGAGAATTTTTCTGGGAAGATGTTCAACGCTTGCTCAAAGAAGCAAAAATTAATGCCCATTTAGCTTCACCATCTCGGCAAGCAAATGTTTTGGGGCAGTATATTTACGGAGAGGCACAGTTATCCTCCGCTCGCTCTGCTAGGGCTTAAGACTGATGTTCCAATGGTCAAAAAAAGTAGTGAAATCCGTTACGTTTGAGCCAGGGGTAGCTGACGAAAGCTTGTTAGGTCTTGTCGAAAGTCATTTGGAGAAAGATCCCCAAAAGACTTTCAGCGACCTCTGTAAAGAAGCCCTATGGCAATCTTTGTGCGTACCGGAATCTGTACGACCAGCCCCGAAATCAGCAGCAGCAACAGCAACACTAGGGGTGGAACAACAAATCGCTGCACTGCGAAGTCAGATAGCTGACCTTGAGGAACGTTTTTTTGCCAAGGAATCTAATCGGTTGGAGATGATAGAACACCATCTGATGCAACTGAGCCAACAAGTCACTCAGATAGCTATCACGATCAATCATGTATCAACCAGTTCCCCTCTAACCTCACAACAAGCTTCAGCGATAGAAGTTATCAATGGTACTTCTACTCCTACTCATGCTGCTGCTATTTATCCTCAAGAGGTTGATCCAGTTATCAGCCGTATTAGCCAATTTATGGACGATTTCTAGAGACATTTGCGAGTGTGAAAGTGTTTCGCTGTTGTTGAACCTCCTTAATGAGAATTTCTCTTAAGGGGGCTTAACATTGTTTGAATTAGATGAAACTGAGAATTGTAGCAACGGGCATGCCGTACCCATACAAATAATCTATAGCAATCCTATTTGATTTGTAAAAATTGCGAAACTCTAGAAACCCGGTATCTTTGAGATACCGGGTTTCTCGCCTTTTACGAATGATGCGCGGATTGCTATATGTTGCACCTAATTGAGAACTGCTATAGTTTATCAACACTTAACTTCTAACTTTTAAAAAAATACCCAGTTATGTTTTGAATATATTCCAGAACTTTTTGATAAGACTCTGGATTACTGACAGGATTGATAATGATAGAAACAGTACTATCTGGTAACCAAAAAGTTATCCTGCCGTTATTTGGTTCATGACGAAAGGAACTAATGCTGTCGAAGTTAATTATATATTCGTTCCTCTCATAAAGAATTTTTACCCAATAGGATTTCTCGAATCCCAATTCTATAACGTGTTCTATATAATCTAGAATCTTTTGATAATCTTCTGGGTTATTTTGGGGATTTATGACTATCGGAATAGCGCAATTTGGTAACCAAAAAGTTATCCTGCCGTTCCGTTCATGGCAAAAAGCCGTAACACGTTCAAAATTAATTACATATTCATTTCTTTCATAATAGATTTTTACCCAGTACGCCACAAAATTCCCTCAATCTCCAAGTTTCACAGCAACAAAAGTCAGCGCTACACTCGTAAACGATTTTAGATTGTGTCATTCATAGTTTGTCTTAGCCATTGGCAATGAAATCAATAACTATTGGCTCCTTAAGATACTTGTACTGGTGTTTGTGCCGCAGAGGAGGGGTAAGAACGGGTAATCGCAGCTTCGATAAAACCTTTAAATAAAGGATGAGGTGCGCTAGGACGCGATTGAAATTCTGGATGAAATTGACAAGCAATAAAGAAGGGGTGGTTGGGAAACTCAATAATTTCCACTAAGCGTCCGTCGGGAGAAGTGCCACTAATAACATAACCAGAGTCTACAAATATGTTGCGGTAGGCGTTGTTGAACTCGTAGCGATGTCGATGACGTTCATAAACCACTTCTTCTTGATAAAGTTTAAAAGCCAAAGAGTGAGGAAGCAAGCGGCAAGGATATAAACCTAAACGCATTGTCCCACCCAAATCAATGATATCCTGCTGTTCTGGCAACAGATTAATGACTGGATTTTCGGTATGGGGATCAAATTCAGCGCTGTTAGCATCTTTTAATCCGGCTACGTCCCGTGCCCATTCTATAACAGAACATTGCATTCCTAAGCACAAACCTAAGAATGGGATTTGGCATTTTCGAGCAAATTTAATTGCGGCAATTTTGCCATCTACCCCCCGGATGCCAAAACCTCCTGGAACAACTATGCCATCCACACCTTCTAGATAGGTTTCGACTCCTTCAGTTTCCAATTTTTCTGAGTTCACCCAGCGCAGGTGCAATTCGCTACTCATAGCAATTGCAGCATGACGTAGCGCTTCCACAACTGAAAGATAGGCATCACTCAGTTGCACATATTTCCCTACAATCGCAATTTCTACCCGATGAGTAGGACTGTACAATTTTTCTACTAGTGTTTGCCACTGCGCCAAATCAGGTTGGTGTTGTTCCATATTCAGCAACTCTAGCGTTTGCTGTGCGAGTCCTTCTCGTTCTAAATTCAGCGGAACTTCATAGATACTCTTAGCATCTTGAGATGGGATTACGCATTCTACTGGTACATCGCAAAATTCAGATAATTTATATTTTAATGTTGTTGGCAGTGGGCGATCGCATCGACAAATTAAGATATCCGGTTGAATACCAATGGATCTGAGTTCTTTCACCGAGTGCTGTGTGGGCTTAGTTTTCATCTCACCCGCTGAGGCAATCCACGGTATCAAAGTTACGTGCATATACAGGACATTTTGCCGCCCTACATCCTTCCGGAATTGACGAATTGCCTCCAAGTATGGTAGTGATTCAATATCCCCTACTGTACCGCCTATTTCTGTAATAACCACATCTGGAGTAGTATCTTTGGCAACTCTAATAATTCGTTCTTTTATTTCGTTTGTAATGTGGGGAATGACCTGTACTGTGCCGCCATTATAATCACCACGTCGCTCCTTATTAATAACAGCTTGGTAAATTAAACCAGTCGTCACGCTGTTCAACCGCGACATAGAAGTGTCAGTAAAACGTTCGTAATGTCCCAAATCCAAATCTGTCTCAGCACCATCTTGAGTCACAAAGACTTCACCATGCTGAAACGGACTCATCGTTCCTGGATCGACATTAATATAAGGGTCGAGTTTGAGAATTGATACCGAATAATCTCTTGACTTGAGTAATCGCCCCAGACTTGCTGCTACAATTCCCTTACCAATACTAGAAACAACACCGCCAGTCACAAATACAAACTTAGTCATAGTACTTTTTTATTTCGTGCAACTTCTAACAATACACCCCGTCCCCCCTTCAGGAGAATTCAAAATTCGCTCATTCAAAGTTCAAAAAAATAAATAATTTTGAATTTATAATTTGACTTTTGAATTTAAACCCCACGCCGGAAGGCGGGAGTGCTTGACTCCCCTGTTTTGGGTGTGGTAAAAACCTGTTGGTAAAAGAATAGACAAGGGGACATTGCCCATTGCCCATTGCCCACACCCCCTCTTTTTGTAAATTATTCTTCTATTTTGACGTGAGAGCAATTTTAGGATTAGTTTTATTAAGCCTTATAGTCACTCCCTCTGTCGCTTTGGCGCAAGAACAATCCCTCAAGGTTGTTTTTCCTAAAACAAACTATCAGACAACTGCAAAGACAATCTTCTTTATTGGCACAGCACCATCAAGTGGAGAGGTTCTCGTCAATGGTAAGCCAGTAAAGCGTAGCAAATCTGGTCATTTTGCCCCAAGTTTCCCCTTACAGGTAGGAGAAAACCTTTTTACTGTTCGCTACCAAAATCAAGAAATCCAGATTAAGGTGACAAGAGTTTCCACCCAACCGGAAATTCCACAGGGGTTAGCCTTTGCTAAAGATTCTCTCACACCAGCAGTGGACATTGCCAAACTTCCAGGAGAACAGATCTGTTTTAGCGCGATAGCCCCTTGGGCGGCTCCCTCTGGGAGCATCGCTACTGCGAATGCGGCTGTTTCCGTAAAACTGGGAAATCGAACTGTTTCCCTTTTACCCCAACCTCAACAGGCGCAACTACCAGCAAATTCTGCCGCCTTAACAGGGCAAAACCAACCCTCAGCCCAGTCTAGCGTAGAGAAGTATCAAGGTTGTACGACAGCTTTTGCGGTTAATCCTCTACTTGTGTACGGTAACAACATCGTCTCTGGTGCTGTTGTTCAGGACGATAGCAAAAATGTAGATTTGGGTAAACCAGAATTCCAACTTACGCTGAATGGCAAAACGATAACTCAACCAGGAACTGGTAAAATCACCATCCTCTCACCCTCACAGTTAGAAGTTGTGGAAGTAACAGCAGAGTCTGGCGTCGCTCGCACTGGTCCCAGTACAGATTATTCTAGACTTACACCTCTACCTAAAGGCACACGTACAACAATTACAGGACGCGAAGGTGAGTGGTTACGTTTAGACTACGGCGCTTGGATTAATAGTAAGGAAACTCGTCCTTTACCAGGAGCAATTCCTCCGCACAGCATTATTCGTAGTGTTGGCTATCGTAAGCTTCCGGGTGTGACCCAGATGGTTTTCCCGCTACAAGTTCCCGTTCCTGTGAGTGTGCAGCAGGGTAACCAGACTTTTACTCTCACTCTTCATAATACCACTGCCCAGACAGATATTATCCGCTTAGATGATGATCCTCTCATTTCTCGCCTAGATTGGCAACAATTACCAGCCACTCCAGCAGGGGGACAGCCAGGAGTGCAGTACACCTTTAACCTCAAGAAAGCTCAACAGTGGGGGTATAAAATCAAATACGACGGCACGAGTTTGGTGCTGTCTTTGCGTCACTCTCCCGTTCTCTCTTCAGCTGGTAGCGGAGAAACAAGGGAATTGTTAAACAGACAAAAACCATTATCTGGCATAAAGATTTTACTCGATCCAGGACACGGCGGTAAAGAATCTGGAGCATCGGGACCAACAGGTTATTTAGAAAAAGATGTCAATCTTGTGGTATCCAAGTTGGTGCGCGATGAGTTGGTGAAACTAGGGGCGACAATAGTGATGACACGGGAGGATGACAAGGAAGTATCGCTAAATGACCGTGTGGCGATTATCGATAAAGAAGAACCAGCGATCGCTCTTTCCATACATTACAACTCCCTACCCGATGAAGGTGATGCAGAAAACACGAAGGGAATGGCAGCCTTTTGGTATCATCCTCAAGCTCACAACTTAGCAGTTTTTATGCAAAAGTATATAGTGAGCAAATTAGGACGACCATCCTACGGTGTATTTTGGGATAACTTAGCGCTGACACGTCCAGCGAGTGCGCCATCAGTATTACTGGAATTGGGTTTTATGAGCAACCCTAACGAATTTGAGTGGGTGACGAATCCTCAAGAACAGAAGAAATTGGCAAAAGTCATCGCCGATGGAATTGTTGAGTGGTTTCGTAGCGATCGCTGATTTTTGACAATACAAGTCGATGCTCTCAAGGGAAGCTATCTTTGCTCTTGAACTGCAACAGCGCTAAATCATTGTTACAAATGAAACCTTCTTTCGCAAGGTGGGCACTGCTGTCAACGTAAAAATAGCAGTTTCAGCGAACGGTAAACAGTGCCCACCCTACAAAAATTGCTGGGTTTATCTGTGTAAATTTCTTGAGCATGGTGTATTCATTTAGTGTAACGCACCAGATTCCTCATGATTTGGTGCTCGCCCCCACTCGTGCAATATTGGCATAGTAAATAAACCCCATGCCAAACCCGTCATTAACCCAAAAGGCGTAACAACGTAATTATGAAAACTCCACCAACCCAAAACCTCTGCTGCTAATTCGAGTGGATAAGCCATCATCAACACACTAGCAAGCGCCGCACCACTCCAAGCATATTGACTTAACCAGTAAAAACCTTTACCACCTGTCGCCCCATATAATAGACGGGTAATAAGTAACCCCGTAACAGTACCGTAACAGCGCATACACACAGCCATAATATATGGTGAAGACAATGCGATCGCCATATCTGGTTGCGGGCAAACATGAACGCCCATGAAATAAATAATATTCGCAATTAGAGGTAAAATTGGTAAGCCAGACGCAGCAAGAAATGGAGCAGCAAGCGGTCCTACTACCATCCCTGCTAACATGAAGTCAGCAACAGCGCTTACCCAACGAATTTGAAAGTGCTGAGTGGAAGAACTTCTTTTAAAAACTAATCCTGGCAACATTTCTTTCTATGGCCGTTTTTTCTTGGCGTCTTAAGGTGGGCAATATTGCCCACCCTACTTTCTTAACCTACCTTAGCAGTATACGGACTAGTCAACTTCTCCAACTGCTGTACCAACAGACTGAGGAACAACCCGACATCTGTCACCACACCAACTGATTCTATAGAACCTCTGTCGCTCAACTTTGTCACCACGGCTGGATTGATATCCACACAAACCATCTTCACACCAGCGGGAGTCATATTCCCCACGCCTATTGAGTGCAGCATACTCGACAACATCAAAATCATATCTGCATCTTTGATCTGTCGAGCGTATTCAGCTTGCGCTTTGATCAAATCCATCTCGGTATCTGGTAAAGGACCATCATCGCGAATCGAACCGGCAAGACAGAATGGAACTTCATTACGGACGCACTCATACATTACCCCATTCTTGATGACCCCAGCCTCAACAGCTTTAGCAATGCTACCATAACGGCGAATGGTATTAATGACCTTTAGGTGATGGCGGTGTCCACCGCGTACAGCCACACCCCGCTGCATGTCCACACCGAGAGAAGTTCCCATCATCGCTTGCTCAATGTCGTGGACAGCGATCGCATTTCCACCCAGCAGCGCCTGTACGTATTCTTCTCTTATCAGTTGCGCCAGATGCTCACCGCCTCCAGTGTGAATCACCACAGGACCTGCCGTGACAACAACTTTACCACCAGCATCTCGGATTTTACGTAATTCCCAAGCCACTTGCTCGACGACGAGTTCCACACGCCGCTCACTGGAAACTCCCGCCGACATAAAGCTGAATTCTTCTGCATTGCGTTTTTCCCGTGATTCTGTTTTGCGGATGGTACGAATACCTTGTACATCGACAACGACTTCTTCGCCGATTTCTAAATCGCGTAGTATTTTACACTGGGCGACTATACCTTTGGGTGTTCGGGTGATAGCGATCGCGCCATCCATCCGCTGATTTTGTACCTTCACCCATTCACCGTTAATCCGTACTTCCGTGGGATAAATCGTGCTAACGTAAAAATCATCGGGAGCTACACCTGCTTGGGTAACTGGTTCCAACTTGGCATCGCGCTCGTCTTGCGGCAAGTCCACCGCACCCAAATCAATCAAATGCGATAAAATGCTTTCCATCACCTCATGAGAAGGTGCGGATACCTTCACCTCGGCTGCTGAAGTACTTTGCCGCTGCTCTCCCAATAGGAAATTTAGCACTTGGAAGCTACCAGCATTATCGATAATTAAATCCAAAGCGCGGTTAATCAAACCAGAGTCGAGCAAGTGTCCTTCTATGCGAATGATGCGACTTTCTACCGACACATTGGCGTGAAGTTCTTCTCGTACTGGTTCCGTTACCCGTAATGTCAAGCATTTTGCCGCGCCACCAGCTTTCATAAATTCCGTCAGTGGCGTTTCAATCACTTGGAAACCAGCATCTGCAAGGCGTGCTTTTAGTGGTTCACTAGCCTTATTCATCACAACGATGCTGTCCACATTCACCGCATTGCAGGCAAAGTTTACCGCGTCGGCTTCTGTAATGCTTATGCGTTTTTGTTGTGGTACCCGCATTTCAATTAAGCGGTTGGAGTACGAATCAAACGCGGGTGGATAGTACAGCAAATAACCATTAGCAAGCGGACAAAAGCAAGTATCTAAGTGGTAAAAGCGCTCATCAATCAGTCGCAACGAAAGGACTTCGATATCCAGCCATTTTGCCAGGTAAGGGTGAGAATCTAATTCTGTACGAAAACCGTATCCAGCCCAAAGCCAGCGTCCTTCCCGATCCAACAGTGCGTCCCCCGCACCTTCAAAAGGCAAGTCTTTGGGCAATACGTAGACAGTGTAGCCATTATCTTCAAACCACTGTTTGAAATAAGGCTCCTCGCCCTGACGCTCCTTGTGTAAAAAACGACTCAATACAATAGTAGTCCCTAGTACCAAACCAGCGTTTGCCGTAAACACCATATCGGGCCAGCCTTTCTGGGGTGGTACTATATCAACAATTGCGTGTTCTTTGAGGATATGATGCAGTTTGTCCCACTGTTCTACAGCAAGGTCTGGCGATGACTTGTGAATATTCCCTTCCATCCAAGGGTTAATCACATAGTCTACATCGTAGTGGTGAGGAGAACACATCAAAAAGCGAATCTGGGAAGTCATATAAGTGCAATAGGGTGAGATGCAATTAACCTTTAATTTAGCCTTTACTTTATTGGGTACAAAGAATGTATTTTTTAATACAAAATTTTATCTAAAGACGAAAATTCTATATTTTCGTAAAAGGCGGGAGATAGTCCATACCCTATTCTATCGTGGAGAGGGTATAGACAATACGGTTCGGATAACAAAAGACACGAGTATCTTAATAAATGTAAAAGTTACGCATTGACAAAAGTTCATTTATGTGAATTTGCTGCTATCCTCGACAGGATAATTTCTGCCAATTTGGCAACACAACTCGGTGGAAATATATTTGAATTTTTAGAGAATTCGCTTTGGTGAAGGGTTGTCAGATTAGCTTCCTCTACATGCTTATAACTGCCTATCTTCAAGACTGCTGCACCTTTCTCAACTCAAATAAAATTGCCATAACTTTATGCGTGTCAGCCTAGCACAGACAAAGGATTATGTTGCTCTATCCTATGTATGTCAATCTTGGGAGTAGCGAATCGGCTCAAAGCATTATGGGAAGAAAATTGAGTACGATTTGACTTTTCTCTGTTTGACAAAAGACTAATATCACCGAGTTTTTTCTAAATTCTAGGAATCTCTATGAGTTTATCCAATCCCGCTCCAACTCCACAACATTCTTATACCGCAAAAGACCTTCAAGTATGGCTGGCGTCTTATTTTGCTGAGTTACTAGGACTTCAACCAGCAGAGATAAATATTCAAGCGCCTTTTGACACCTACGGTTTGGATTCAGCGCAAGTGATGATTATTGCTAGTAAAGTGGAGAATTTGCTGGGATTTCAATTATCTCCTCTGCTAGTGTGGCATTACCCCACTATTGAATTACTTTCTCAGCGATTAGCCGAAGAATTTGGAGGTTCGGAGACAGAACTTTTTCAAATTTAAACTTTGCAGTTGTTTTTATGCAAATAAACCCGGTTTCTAGCACAAATCGTGTGTTTAGTAATCAGATAGCTACAAATAAACCAGTTTTCTGGTATTGGTGACATCAGTCTTGAGATGTAAACGCTGCAGTTGTTTTTAAAGAGATTGCAAAAAACTATGAATACATCCGAAATTTTGGCAACTCTCACACAACAGTGTGTACAGATGTGGGTTGAGAATGACACATTAAATATCCGTTCTCCTAAAGGAATATTAACGCCAGATATACAGGCAGAGATAGTTGCACGCAAGCCAGAAATTATGGCATTTCTACGTCAGGGTAATGTTGCCATAAATTCTCATTCCGTATCGCTGGATTATGATCTAAGTCTACAGACAATCGGTCGTTTAATTGGGGAAGTAGGCGATAAATTAAATCCAGAGTGTAAGCAACCGATTATCGATCCTAGACTTATGGCTCAAAGGCTAACTGTCACCTTTAGACCTGTACCGAATAGATACAAAAATGAAGAAATTCTCAGATTTAGAGAAGAACTAAAACTGAAGCTGCACTCATATGGAGTGAAAGTTTTACCGTGGCGACAAGCTACAACAGAGTTTCGCTATGAAATCAATATACCTTTTTTTCACTGGAAGAAAAGCATCAAAACCAGAGTGGTAAAATCTGGGATAAATGCTGTCATTGATGTAGATAGACCACCTTCTTTAATAAGTCGAGTTAAGAAATTTGTCGCGGAGAAACTGTATCAAATCTATTCTCGCTTTATTGTGAAGGAGCAAAAAATATCGGTAACGAGAATTGCTCAATTAATTGGTTGGGCTGAAGATTGTGCAGCTAAATACATTGAAGATCCGACAAATACTCAAGTAATTGTACTCACAGAATTAAATAATGATTTTGTTAATTCCGAAATTCCTTATCAACAGAAGATAAAGATTGGTTTGAATACTTTAATCAGAACATTTTCAGAAATTGTGATTGGAGTATCTAGTTCTCGTTTTTCAATTCTGAATATGAATCTTTCAGATTCCGTATTTTCTCTAAATGAGATAGATAGTTTTGTCTTAAATTCACTCATCCCCAAAGTCTACGTTCCCATATTACCTTTGCCATTGAGCAAATTTCAAATAGAACAATTTGAATCACAACAATCAAATTATGCACAAAAACTAGTTAGTTTGGGTAAGAAGCTTGCAGAAACCAATCTCTTCCCTTCTGGTTCCAAACTGAGCGAGGTGATTAAAAGAAAGTCCTATAGAGATATCGTCAACGTCATCGTAAATGGCAGAACAGGTGTCTCTTATGGCTTTGTTGCTTATGCAGAGCCACCACATTACGTTGGAAAAATTGAGATAACTGATAGAGAATGGAAAAATCTATATCCTATTGAAGGATTCAGTATTGATGAAGTACGCCAAAATTCAATAGGTAGAAGGTATTTAAAAACTAAGATAGGAAAAGAATATAGATTTAAACAGATTCCCGATATCTGGATTTTAAGTGCTCGTTCTGGCTCAAATAAAACCAACTTGAGTCTTGAAAGTGACATAGTAAGAATTGGTTTAACAGAGAGGTTATTGCTACAGTTACCACAGGGAGTTGATCCTCAAGTAGTAGATATCAAGCCTTCCTATGATGTCTATGTCATGCTGGGAATAGCTCTATCTACAGCTTTATATGCACCAAACTTAATGAGAAATGGTCTGCCAATGATCCATTTCCACGGATATCCAAAATTTGAGTGGTTTCAGGTGAATGAATATTATGCTGGAGTTGATAATCCTTCAGTACCTTGTGGAACTTACGAATCTGGAGTATTCAACTTTTTGGGTATTTATAACTTGGTAAATCAACAAGGTGGAAATATTGCCTTAGCCAGTTTGATAGAACCAGACCATGGAACGAATATCATAGCCTCTGATTTGGAATATTTAGTAGAAAGAGTGAAGATTGGGTGTAACAAAAGAGAAATTGAACTAGGTGGAAAACATTTTGCTTCTCTTAAATCAGTGAACAGGGAACAGAGAACAGGGAACGCTTAACAGGGAAGAGTTATCTAGCATTGCCCATTGCCTATTACCCGTTGATAACTGATTACTGGTTAAATGTGGAATCGGAAGTTATCATGATTGCCAACAGAAAGCTGGGACGCGTCGAGCAAGCTCTGGAAATTTTAAATCGCTGTGCTAAAACTTGGAATGTAGTCACTATTAGTCGGATCAAGGGACCTTTGAGTGAAGAAATCCTCAGACAGGCTTTAGATCTGATCCAGCATCGTCACCCTCGTCTTAATTCTCGGATTGTCGGATCTCTTAATAGTCTGCGCTTTCAAACTGAAGGAACACCAAAGATTGCTTTGCGTGTTGTGAACAAGTTGGACAATTGCCAATGGCAAGAAGTCGTTCATGAAGAACTGAACGAGAAAATTGATAGTAGCAAAGGTTTACTGCGAGCAGTGCTTGTTCATACCTTAAGCGAAGACCATGTCAGTTACCTGATTACAACAGTACACCACGCGGTTTCGGACGCGTTATCATGCGTCCAACTTCACTCAGAAATATTGGCGTACTCTCATAAAATTGTGTCCGGCGATCCAGTGAATCCAGTTGTAAGCTTAAGCGCGCTTCCACCCATTGAAGAACTACTACCCAAATGGACAAATGGTTTCAGAGGTAGAATATGTGGCATGCTCTTGTTTTTACGGCTTGGGTTTCAGAAAATCTGGAATCGACCGGAAACACTAGGTTTTGAAAAGTATGCGCCCGTTGCGAAGCGTCGCTGTGGCATGGTTCACAGACAGCTTGATTCAGAGTTGACCCAACAGCTAGTAAATCGTTGCAAGCAGGAAAAGACCACAGTGCAGAGTGCTTTGTGTGCTGCACTGATGTTTACAGTAGCGAGAAAAATAGGTAAAGGCAAGAGAAAAGATGTGCAATTGAGCTGCCTATCATATCTTGATTTGAGGAGACGTTTGGAATCTATCATCACTGATGAGCACATGGGTGTATTAGCCTCGCCTGTTATGGGATTTCACACCATATATGCCAATACGTCTTTCTGGGAATTAGCTCGGGATGTAAAGCAACACCTTGAAACTGTTACAAAGCACAGCGATGTCTTTAAGATGATATTGATGTCCAAAGAACTCATCAAGTTTTTTCTCGCCGTCCCCAAAGAAGTATCCGCCACTGTATCTGTCTCCAATATTGGCAAAGTAAACATCCCCAAAGTTTACGGCTCATTTGAACTAGAAGAAATCAGCTTCGCTGGCTCTAATTCTTTGTATGCAGGTGTTTTCGCTACAAACGCTTCAACCTTTCAGGGAAAAATGCTGTTGAATTTTGTTTTTTCTCAGCCTTCAATCAGTCAGGATACGATGGAGACTCTTGTGAACAACGTCGTATCCTGTATTATTGAGGTTTGCGATTTAAAGGTTGTGTTCACCGAGAAAGAACTCAGCAACTCCTGAATCAAAATGGATTTAGAGGTTTGAAATTGAGTTCAATCTGGGAAAGCCACACCAGTCATTGGGTCACGGATATACAATCCTAGTGTGAGACTACGCATCACTTCATCCCAAACAGGTGTTAGCTGCTCTGCTTGATCTGCCCAATAATCGAATGTAATTAAACACTGAACATTTGACCCCAAGCCAATGCAAATCCGCGAAAAAGCTTCACGTGGCTCTGTTTGGGTGTCGATAAACTTAATCTCTGCCCATACAATTCTGGCGGTTTGGCGCTTGATGGTAAAGATTTCTCCCGATTCAATGACATTGCGACTATCGTCTTCTATCACTTTCTTCAAGGTTGATTTTAGCGGAAACTGGCTCCAGTCATTGGGTGGTAAGCGATTAAAAGACACCTCCAGGCAACAATCATCGTCGGGCGCTTTTCTATCGAGAAACTTGAACGATTTTTCTTGTGGCTCAAAAACCCAATCCTGGGGAACATTGAAGCGAACAGATCCCCGATCTGCGACAAAAATCTTGTAGCCTGCTGGAGATTCCCAATGATGATCGGGTTTTAGTTCAAGCGTTTCTTTAATCCACTGGAGATTGCTTTTCTTACGCTTTGCCATAGTGTTTTTGCAAATTTGCTAAAGAAGCGCGATCGCTTAAGTTGGGTTGTAGGCGATGGCGCAAAGCGCCCACCTTTCCTGCGGAACGCACTCGCGTTCGGCGATCGCCCACTTTGTTAATGGTATCAAATTGCTAGTAGGGTGCGGCGTTGCGCTTTGCGACAACGCACCCTACGGGAGGGATGTGATGGCGCAAAGCACCCGCCGTAGGCGATTGCGCAAAGCGCACCTGGGAGAGGCAATCGCACTATCGACTTGATGGAGATGATCTCCTCTCACCCATAGAATAAATTTTGGAGGATTTTAGATGGATAAAGTCGAGTTCAATCAGCAAAATGGCAGATTGTTTTCTCGCTTTGCCTATTTGCATTCTCATTTCAGTAGTGGTTGAGTCGATGGGGACTATTATGTCCCGCACCTCTCAGTTAGATCCGGACGTGCCCATTTCTGTGCATCCGGCTCCCGATATTCTTAGGGCTTATCCCTTTTACCCATGTGGATATAATCGTGA
>JAESFN010000369.1_pt1 | contig 46932 bp, 36 predicted proteins | sample 9269411 | NCBI WGS metagenome assembly JAESFN01 (sample SAMN14505399, study PRJNA617100) | algae metagenome | isolation source: Iphinoe sp. HA4291-MV1 and co-occurring heterotrophs from trail next to... | place: USA: Maunawili Falls, Hawaii | collected 2009-07-25
GACTCCGCCCTCGACATGCGTTCCTCGGTTATCGGCAACATCCTTGCCCAGAACCCGGAAATCACCACGCATACCGGTTCGGAATCGCCCTACGGCTATCTCGACTGGTGGCCGAACTCGCTGTGGATGAACACCCAGCTCGAGCCGTACAGCGATCCCAAGGTTCGTCGTGCGATGAGCCTCGTCATCAACCGCGATGTCATCAACGACATCCTGTATGAAGGCGCTCCGATCGCCACGATCTATCCGTTCCCGCTCTACCCGAACCTGCAGGCCTTTGCTGACTCGCCCGCCGTCAAGGCGCTCGAGGAACAGTACCAGCCGCGCAAGTTCGACACCGAAGAGAGCGCCAAGCTCATGGGCGAAGCCGGCTACACGCTGAACGGCGACGGCCTGTGGGAGAAGGACGGCAAGACCATCGACGCCACCATCCAGGGCTTCGAAGGCATCCACTCCGACATCGTGCCGATCCTGGTCGAAATGCTCCGCCAGGGCGGCTTCGACGCCGCGATCAACTTTGGTCCGGACGCCTACCAGAACATGGCGGACGGCAAGGCCGGCCTCTACATGTTCGGCCACGGCGCATCGCTCTACGACCCGTTCGAGGCTCTGAACCTCTTCCACGGCAAGTACAGCGAAGCCATCGGCACCTCGGCCGGCAACAACCGGTTCTCGCGCTACAAGAACCCGGAATACGACAGCATCCTCGACTCGATCGCTCCGCTCTCGTCGGACGATCCGAAGTTCCAGGAAGGCGCTGCCAAGGCTCTGGGCATCTACTGGCGCGACCAGATCGATATCCCGATCATCCAGTGGCTGCACCGCATCGCCTACAACCAGCACTACTGGAAGAACTGGCCGACCGCTGCGAACCCCGCAATGGGCACCAACGGCGCATTCTGGGCCCACACTGGCCTCTTGGTCATCACCTCGCTGCAGCCCTCGGGCGCGCAGTAAGGGCGACCCCTTCGACATCGGAGTGCGCGTCCGCGCGCACTCCTTCTGACCTCACCGCGCCGGAGTTGACCGAGTGAACTTCAAGCTGATTGCAAAGCGCCTTTCCTTCCTGGTTCTGGTCATCTGGGCCGCATCCACGATCGTATTCTTCGTCCCCCGCCTGAGCCCTAGAAACGCGCTGCGCGAACGCTTCGCCGAACTGGCGCGCTCCGGCGGCTTCGCTCCTGGCGACATCGAAAAGCTCATCGCCAACATGAACCAGCAGTTCGGCCTCGATCGGCCGCTGCTTGACCAGTACTGGACCTATCTCGGCAACGTGATCCGCATGGATTTCGGCTATTCGCTGAACCGCTATCCCGCGACCGTAACCGACATCATCGGCCAGGCCCTGCCCTGGACCGTGTTCCTCCTGCTGTTCACCACCATCCTCAGCTTCATCATCGGCAACCTTCTGGGCGCCATTTCGGCCTGGCCCAAGGCACCGCGCTGGATGCGTTCGGTTGCTACCCCCTTTGTGCTGCTGACCGGCGTGCCGCCCGTCATCATGGGCGTGCTGCTGCTGTTCTTCATCGGCTTCCGTCTGAAGCTTCTGCCGCTTGGCGGCCCCTATTCGATCGGCCTCGTGCCCAGTTGGTCGTGGGATTTCGCCATCGACGTGCTGCGCCACCAGATGCTTCCAGCCCTGGCGCTCATCCTCGGCTCGGTCGGCGGCTGGGTGCTGTCGATGCGCGGCATGGGCGTCACCATCCAGGGTGAGGACTATGTGAACTTCGCCGAACACAAGGGCCTGACCGGCGGTCGCATCTTCCGCGACTACTACCTGCGCAACACCCTGCTGCCGCAGGTCACCGGCCTCGCACTGGCCTTGGGTACCGTCGTCACCTCGGCGCTCGTCGTCGAGCAGCTGTTCGGCATTCCCGGGCTCGGGCAGGTGCTCAACAACGCCATCCGCGCCAATGACTTCCCTGTCATCTACGGCATCGTGCTGTTCATCACGATCGCCATTGCCGTGCTGATGGCGGTGCTGGAGTTCATCTACCCGCTGCTCGACCCGCGCGTGCGCAATCAGTAGGAACCGGACAATTGACCACAATCGTTGCAACTTCGGCGCCCGAAGCGGCGGTCCAGCAGCCGGGAAAGCTGACCCTCCTCCTGCGGTACTTCAACCGCAACCGGGGCCTCGCCGTCGGCCTGGTCATCCTGATCGCGCTGGTGCTGTTCACCGTCATCGGACTGATGACCATCAACCCGAAGCAGGCCTATCCGCTGTCGGTCGCCACCAAGCAGCCGCCGAGCCTCAAATACCCGTTCGGTACTGACTTCTTCGGCAGAAACCTGTTGGCGGCGATGGTCGTCGGCATGTGGCAGACTGCCGTCATCGGCGTCATCGCCGGCGGGCTGGGCACCCTGATCGGTGTCGTCCTCGGCTTCACTTCGGCCTATTTCGGTGGCTGGATCGACTCGACCATCCGCACCATCTGCCAGATTCTGACGCCCATCCCGGTGCTGCTGATCCAGGTGGTCGTCGCCGGTTCGCTCGACAAGCGTGACGTCACCATCATCACCATGGCGCTGATCGTGGTGATGCTCGCCTGGATGGGACCCACCCTGGTGATCCGGGCGCAGGTGCTGACCATGAAGGAGCGACAGTTCGTTTCGGTCGCCAAGCTCTCCGGCGTCAGCGACATCGCCATCATCTTCAAGGAGATTCTGCCCAACCTGTTGCCGTTCATCGCGGCGGCCTTCGTCGGCCAGGTGTTCGCCGCAGTGTTCGCCTCGTTCTACCTCGCCGTGCTCGGCCTCGGCCCGCTGCGTGAGCCGCTGCTCGGCAACATCATCTGGGCGGCCCAGTTGCAGGGCGCTTTCTTCAACGGCTGGTGGTGGTGGCCGATCGGACCCTCGATTGCGATGATCCTGATCCTGGGCTCACTCGCCCTCATCAATATGGGCCTCGACGAACTGGCCAACCCGCGCGTGCGGCGGACGGAGTAATGACTATGAACCTCGCAAGCACCGACACCGCGACCGGGCGCAATGCCGGCCGGGCGCCGGGGGGCCCCGTCCTCCGCGTCAACGACCTCGTCGTCACCTACTATACCGACCTCGGGCGCGCCCGCGCGCTCGACAATGTCAGCTTCACCCTCGAGGCCGGCACCAAGATGGGCATGGTCGGCGAATCCGGCTCGGGCAAATCCACTCTCGCCCTCGCCATGATGCGCATGATCAAGCCGCCGGGGCGGATCGAAGGCGGCAACGTCTGGGTTGGCGGCACCGACCTGCAGGCGCTGGACGAAGAGGAGATGCGCAAGGCGCGACTTTCGAAGATCGCCTACATCCCGCAGGGCGCCATGAACTCGCTGAACCCGGTGATGCGGGTTGGTGCGCAGATGGTCGACGCCATCAAGTCACACCTGCGCGGCGAGAGTGCCAGCGCCATCAATGACCGCTGCGTCTGGGCGCTCAAATCGGTCGACCTCGATCCGAGCGTCTTCCAGATGTACCCGCACGAGCTGTCGGGCGGCATGAAGCAGCGCGTCTGCATTGCCATCGGCATCCTGCTCAGGCCCGAGGTGATCATCGCCGACGAGCCGACCAGTGCGCTCGACGTCGTCACCCAGCGCCAGGTGATGGAAACCATCGACAAGGTGCAGGACGAGATCAACTCGGCCGTCATCCTGATTGGCCACGACATGGGCCTGATGGCCCAGACCATGGACCACGTGGCGGTGATGTATGCCGGTCGGCTGGTCGAGCTCGCCACCGTGCGAGAGATGTTCACCAGCCCCAAACACCCCTACTCGCAGGCGCTGATCTCGAGCCTGCCCACCCTCGACAACAAGGGTCAGTTCAAGGGCATCCCGGGCCTCGCGCCCTCGCTGCTCCGCCTGCCCTCAGGCTGCGCCTTCCATCCGCGCTGCCCCTTCGCCTCGGATCGTTCGCGCACCGAGAAGCCGAAGGTGAACGTGCTGCCGGGCGGCCAGCTCGTCGCCTGCCATCTCTACGACCAGGGGAATTGAACCCATGTCCAATCTTCTGGAAATCCGCAACGTCACCAAGGTCTACCAGCGCGGGCTGCTCTCTTCGCACGCCAAGGTTGCGCTGAAGGACTTTTCCCTGACGCTCAAGGAAGACGATCCGACCATCCTGACCGTTGCCGGTGAATCCGGCTCGGGCAAGACCACCCTCGCCATGCTGGTGCTGGGGTTCATCACTCCCACCACCGGCGAAATCCTTTATCGCGGCAAGAACATCACCACGCTGCGCGGCACCGAGCGCATGGCCTATCGCCGCGAAGTGCAGGCGGTGTTCCAGGATCCGTTCGCTGTGTTCAACCCGTTCTATACGGTCGACCACCTGCTTACCGTGCCGATCAAGCAGTTCAAGCTGGCCAAATCCGGCAGGGACGCCCGCAACAAGATGGATGAGGCGCTGACCGCGGTGGGCCTGCGTCCCGAAGACGTGCTCGGCCGTTTTCCGCACCAGCTCTCGGGTGGCCAGCGCCAGCGCATCAACGTCGCCCGCGCCCTGCTGCTGAAGCCGAGGCTGCTGATCGCCGACGAGCCGGTGTCGATGGTGGATGCATCGCTGCGCGCCAACATCTTGGAGTCGCTGAAGAACCTGCATCGCGACCATGGCGTGACCATCATCTACATCACCCACGATCTCACCACCGCCTACCACGTTGCCGACACCATCACGGTGCTCTATCGCGGCGATGTGGTGGAGAAGGGCGAGGTCGAGAGCGTCATCCGCAACCCGCAGCACGCCTATACGAGGCTGCTCGTCGACTCGATCCCCTGGCCCAACCTCGATCAGAAATGGGGCCAGCACTCGGTCCGCTCCAAGGAGTCGCAGGCCGAGTTCCGCGCCGACGCGCCGACGCCTTAGCGCGCCGCCAAAGGCCCGCCCGGGCTGCAACGCCATAGCGCCGGCCGTTTGCAGCGGCCGGCATAGTTACGTCCACCGCGGCCCGATATTTGCCGCACCAACTTTCGAGATCGTATCGACATGCTAGAGATCGCCGAGGTCATCCCTCCCAAATATTCGCCCGTCTGGAAGCTCGCCAAGCAGTGCGGGGTCGACCTGGCAGTCGCCGGCCTGCCGTTCGACAGTCTCCAGGCCAACGAGCGTGTCTCGTCGCTTTCGGCGCTCACGCGCATGAAGGACGAGTACACCAAGGGCGGCTACGAGATCCGCGTCATCGAGGCGCGTCCGCCGCTGAACCTCGCCAAGCGTGGCCTCGAAGGGCGCGACGCCGAGATCGACGTCGCCTGCGAGCTGATCACCAACATGGGCAAGCTCGGCATTCCGGTCTGGTGCTACGAGTGGATGACCGATTTCAACTGGGTGCGCACCAACATGGCGTTGCCCAGCCGCGGTGGTTCGGTGGTCACCGCCTTCAACGCCAACGACGTGCCGGACAGCATCACCTCCAACCCGCCGATCTCTGAGGAAAAGCTCTGGGAGACGCTGGAATACTTCCTGCGCCGCGTGCTGCCGGTGGCCGAGAAGGCGGGCGTCAAGCTCTCGATGCACCCCGATGATCCGCCGATCACCCCGATCAAGGGCGTCAGCCGCATCATGCGCACGGTGCCGAACTTCCAGCGCCTCGTCGACATGCTGCCGTCCGACTACAACACCATCACCCTCTGCCAGGGCAACTTCACCCTGATGACCGACGACCTGCCCAAGGTGATCCGCGGCTTCGGCAAGAAGAAGATCAGCTTCGTGCATTTCCGCGACGTCGAGGGCGTGCCGACCAACTTCCACGAAACCTGGCACGACGCCGGCAAGACCGACATGCTGGCCACCATGCGCGCCTACAAGGACATCGATTTCGACGGCGTGCTGCGGCCCGACCATGTTCCGACGGTCGAAGGCGACAGCAACGAGAACGCCGGCTACTCGGCCTTCGGCCGGCTCTATGCCATCGGCTATATCCGTGGGCTCCACGAAGCCGTCTATTCGAGCTGAGATACTGAGATGAAGATCGCACTCACCGGTTCGTCCGGCGGCGTCGGCCGCGCCATCATCACCGAGGCGCGGAAGCAAGGTCACGACCTGGTCTGCATCGACCGCGTCGCGGCACCCGAGACCGAGGAGACCAAAGACCTGCATTTCATCCAGGCCGACATGGATGAGTATGACAAGCTCGTTGCCGCCTTCGCCGGCTGCGACGCCGTGATCCACATGGCTGCCATCCCCTCGCCGGGCCGGCACCCCGATCACGTGGTCCACAACAACAATGTCGTGGGCAGCTACAACGCGCTGCAGGCCGCCGTCGAAAACGGCATCATGCGCATCTGCCAGGCCTCGAGCGTCAATGCCATCGGCCACTCCTACAGCCGCGATCCGCACTACGACTACCTGCCGATCGACGAGGAGCACGCCAACTATTCCGAGGAGCCCTACAGCCTCTCGAAATGGATCTGCGAAGCGCAGGCCGACGCCTTCGCCCGCCGCTGGGAGGATATCTCCATCGCCTCGATGCGCTTCCACTGGGTGGTGCCGGAGCGCGAGTTGGCAGCGCGCAACTTCACCCCCAACTCGGCCTCGCCGAAAAAGCACCTCTTTGCCTACACCCGCTTCGATGCGGCGGCACGGGCGTGCCTCATGAGCCTCGAGGGCAAGTTCCGGGGGCACGAGGCCTTCTACATCGTGGCGCCCGACACCACGCTCGATATCCCCAGCCTCGAGGCGGCCGAGAAATTTTTCCCCGGCATCCCGATCAAGGGCGACCTCAGCGGTCGCAAAGCCTTCTTCAACTCGTCCAAGGCCGAACGCATCCTCGGCTGGAAGCACGACCAGCCGTAATCAGCCGTGGCGGGTAACGCCCGCCACACGCTGTCTTCGTTACTGCTTTGCCATCCTGGAACCGACCCACTTCGCCGTGGGTTGGACCGTCAGCCTATTCACTGGAGGAACGCCCAATGAGACTTTCCGCAAGGTTTGCCCTCGCCATCGCCCTCTGCGGCCTGGCGCTGCCGGTCTTCGCGCAGGACACCCCGGATTCGGCAGTGGCCGGCACCAAGCAGTTTGAGATGAAGGAGCTCACCAACGGCCTCGAGGGGCCGTGGGAAATCACCTGGGGCCCCGATGACTGGCTGTGGCTCACCGAGCGCGTCGGCGGCAGGATCACCCGGGTCAACCCGGCCGATGGCACCAAGCAGGTGGCGATCGACATCGAGGAAGTCTCGGCCCCCGGCGGCCAGGACGGCCTGCTCGGGCTGGCGCTCGACCCGGGCCTGCTCAAGGACACCGGCAACGATTACGTCTATGCCGCCTACACCTATGTCGACAAATCGCTGCCCCAGCATGAATGGGTCAAGGACAAGTTCAGCCCCTATGCCTTCCTCTTCGCAAAGATCGTCCGGCTCAGCTACGACAAGGCGAGCGGCACGCTCAGCGATCCGCAGGTGATCATCGCCGGGATGCCGGGCCAGAACGACCACAATTCCGGCCGGTTGAAGTTCGGCCCCGACGGCAAGCTCTATTACACCATCGGCGATGGCGGTAAGGGCCAGCTCGGCAACTGGTGCATCCCGATCGAAGCACAGCGCCTGCCGACAGCGGACGAACTCGCGGGCAAGAACTGGATCGCCTACCAGGGCAAATCGCTGCGGCTGAACCTCGATGGCTCGATCCCCGAGGACAACCCGGAGATCAATGGCGTCAGGAGCCATGTCTTCACCTATGGCCACCGCAACATGCAGGGCATCGACTTCGGCCCCGACGGCACACTCTATGCTTCCGAGCAGGGCCCCAAGACCGATGACGAGGTCAACGTGCTGGTCGGTGGCGACAATTACGGCTGGCCGCATGTGGTCGGCTTCAAGGACGACAAGGCCTACCAGATGGCCCGCTGGGACCTGGCCACCACACCCTGTGCGCAGCTGACCTTCTCCGACATCACCATCGATCCCTCGGTGCCGGTCGAGGACGAGACCAAGTGGCCGGGCGAGCAGCACGACCCGGTCGCGACCCTGTTCACCGTCCCCAGCGACTGGGATTTCACCGACCCGGCCTGTGGCGGCATCGACTTCATCTGCTGGCCGACGGTCGCCACCTCGTCGATGCAGGCTTACTTCCCCAAAGCGGGAGAGGGCATCCCGGGTTGGGAGAATTCGCTGCTGGTCACCACGCTGAAGCGCGGCTCGATCTACCGCGTGCCGCTGGCCGCCGACGGCAAGACCGCTGCCGGCCCGATCGAGCGCTACTTCCAGTCCGAGAACCGCCTGCGCGACATGGCGCTCAGCCCCGACATGAAGACCATGTATGTGGCCACCGATGTCAGCGGCCTCGTCGGCACCATGGACGGCGGCGCCGGCACCGAACTCAGCAACCCCGGCGCCATCCTGGTCTACACCTATGCCGGCGAAGGCGATGGCGCCGCCGCAACCACGACGACCGAGGCGGCACCGACCGCCGAAGCAGCAACGGCCACTGTGGCCGGCGCGCCGGCGACCTTCACCGCCGAACAGGCGGCGCGAGGCAAAACCGCCTACGACGCCAACTGCGTTTCCTGCCATGGGCCGGACCTGGTCAGCGCCAATTACGGCCCACCGCTCGCCGGCGCCTATTTCGAGGGCAAATGGGTCGGCAAGACTGTCGGTGCCCTCTACACCCATGTCCACGATCGCATGCCGCCGTCGCGGCCGGGCCAACTGGGCGACGAAACCTATGCCGACCTGGTCGCTTACATCCTCTCGGTCAACGGTTTGCCGGCGGGTGATACCGAGCTGCCGACGGACCTGACGAAGCTCGAGGCGATGGTGATCGCGAAGTAGGGGCGGGTCAGTTTCGCTGAGGATGCTGGAGGCGCGTGGCAACGCGCTTCCAGGTCTACCGTTGTTCGTCTGGCACAGACCTACGTCACCCACCGGATGTCATCCCTGCGAAAGCAGGGACCCAATTGTCCACTTGCGCTGCGGCGAGTTGGGTCCCAGCTTTCGCTGGGATGACATCGAGTTGGAGGGGGTCTCGGAGGGCAACACCTACTTTTGTGTTTGCCTCACCGTCCGCCCCTCAGTAGCTCACCTTGCGATAATGCTTAGGCTCCCGCACCTCGACCACTTCCGGCTCACCCTCCGGGCCGAGCAGCGCCGCATATTCCTTTTCGGCGAGGCCATAGGCGCCGTTGGTGAACTCGGCGAGCCCGACGCGGTCGATGATCGCCACCACGCCACGCATGGTGCGGATCAGGCCGCGCGCCTCGAGATCCTGCAGGGCCCGCGTGACCCCGGCCCGCCGCACGGCCAGCATCACCGAGAGGAACTCGTGCGTGATCTGAAACGACTCGCCCAGCCGGTCGCCGACCATCAGCAGCCAGCGCGCCACCCGCTGCTCGAGCAGCAGCCGGCCGTTGGCCGATGCGGTGGAAGCGACCTGCACCGCGAAGGCCTGCGCATAGCGCATGAACAGCTGGTGCAGCGACGGGCTGTCGGCGAGGGCCGCACGCAGATGCTCAGGGTCGACCCGCACTGCCGTGCCGCCGCCCTGCACCACGGTGCTGAACGGCGTCTTCTCGACTCCGTGCACCACCGCAAGGCCGGTCATCCCTTCGGGCCCGATCAGCCCGACCTCGATGATGCCGCCATCGGCATCGTCAGCCACGACCGAGGCGAAACCACGCTCGATGAAATAGATCGACTCGACGCTGCGGTTGGCCACCTCGAGCGCGTTGTGCGGGGCGAGTTCCACCCGCTCCATCGGCCCCAGCAGCGCCAGGTCCTGGTCGGATAGTCGCGTCAGCAAACCGTTCTCGAACCGGGGTGACAGAAAAGACAAGCGTCTGCGCTCCTGTTTTGCGCAGCCCCCGCCAGTTGCTTCCCCATTCAGGGCCCGGCGCAAGGCGCCGCAACAAATGGTCATGGGCGACTGCTCATGCCAAAAACACCAATGTCAGGTGAAGCTGCGCCCCCCGCAGATTCCCTCTCGCGCCGCAGCTGCCCTCGCTGGGCAGCGATCCGTGCGCTGGCGGCTTCTGCCGCCTCGTTGCTCGCCGGTCCCTCACGACAGGTGGTCGTCGCTCGGCGATTGCCTCAACGGTAGTAGCAGGGATTCCTGCAATACGCCCTAAACTCTACCAAATACTTCTGTCTAACTGTACGAATTCGTACAGAGTCGTCGCTGATATTACCGACGCAGCACAACGCTACATCACGCGACGCACCCGATCAAGGCAACATTCAGGACAGCCACCACCGAAATCGGTAATGCCTCCTCGAATCGCCGTCGGAAAATGAATTGCGACAGAATTACGAGGCGTAATTATGTATCGTTTTCGTACTGCCAAAATAACAGTGGAAATGCCGCTTTCCTTGGCCTGTCCGTAGCGGCACCACGTTTCAACGGGTTTCTTGGCGGCGCAACCTTTACCATTCGCTAACGCTGGCTTCGTTCGGCCACTACGACAATCTCGCACTGACATAGATTCAAGCGGCCTCATTCCAGGCGCAGCGCCGAGGCCGCCGCTGCCGCCCCCGCTCGACCGGGTGAGGCCATGCCTTTGGCTCCCTGTCGACCAAAGGAGACTGGCATGACCGCCCCCAGCATAGCCGCCGCTCTGGCGCTCACCACCCTCGCCACCCTGTCGTTCGGCAGCTTCGTCACAGCGCCGCCTGCGTTGGCGCAGCACTCGTTGATGGACGACGACGATGACGACGATGACGACAACAATCCCTGCATGACGTCGCATCGCATGCGCCAGTTCCTCGCCGGCAAGGGCTACTCCAACATCAAGCTCAACAGCCCGATCGGCGACACCTGGCAGGCCAGCGTCACCAAGGGATCGCAAAGTTACCTGGTCTGGGTGGATACCTGCAGCAGCGCCATCGTCCGGACCTCAAAGCGCGGCACCCGCTGAACGCGAAGGCGCCGCCGCATTGCATGGGTAATGCGGCGGCACGACGCTTAACGTAACGACGCCGCCGGCATTGTCGGGCAATGCGGCGGCGTCCTGGATCGATGCGCCTCAGTCAGCGAGGTGCAGCAGCTCGCGCTGGCTGCGCGACAGGAAGTAGTAGTCGTTACCGTTCCGCGAGTCGGCCTTCGGTGCCGGCAGGATGGTCACGCCACCGCGCGCCTGGTTGGAGAAGCAGCGGTTGCCCAGCGCCGCTGCCCGGTCGTAGGCATCCTGGCCCTCCTCGGAGGTCGAGATCAGCGACTTGTTGTCGGAGCGCAGGCAGAGCCGTTCGGCCGATGCCGGCGCCGCCATGGCAGCAACGGTCAGCAGCGCGATCCCGCTCAGCACGGTCATCTTCACGATAGAGGTCATTTCTAGAGTTCCTTTCATGCCTCACGAACTCCGGGCTCGAACATGGGCCCGTCGGTTGGAGCTGGAGCCGATACCGCCAGGCGGCCTCGGCAACGCTCGTTTGGCCTCCGCAGAGACCTCAGGAATCGGATGAGTCAGGAGCCTGGGGGCGATCCGCACATCCGATGGCGCATCCGGCGCAGGGCCCGTGGAGCAATGCTCCGGGCGCCGGAGATTTCAGATGTGAGGCAGGTGCCACCCATGCGGCGACGCGGGGCAGATCGCCGGGCGTCGGGGTCGTCGGATGGCTGACAAAGCTTGCAAGACAATTGTGGTGATATTAGCGGGCGCCGGTCTAAGGCGAGAGCATTCGGGATGCCGATGCCGCAGCGCTGGTTGGGCGACCGCGGCATCGGTGGATGCGTCCGGATCAACGTCAATCGAGATCCGGGGTCGGGTTACCGATCATCCGGGTTCGGGTTACCGAGCCCCATCAGCTTGCGCTGCTCGGGCGTCAGGAAATAGTAGTCACGATTGTTCGACGCGCTGGCGCTCGGCGCCGGCAGGATCGTCACGCTCTGGTTCAGCCGGGGGAAGTTGGCAAAGCACCGGTTGCCCAGGGCCGCCGCGCGGTCATAGGCGTCCTGGCCTTCGTCAGCCGTCGAGATCAGCGACTTGTTGTCGAACCGCAGGCAGAGCCGCGGCTCGTCCTGGATCAGAAGGTCCTGGGCCAGCACTGGCGCTGCCATGGCGCCAATGGTCAAGAGAGCAATCCCGCCCAGTACCGTCATCTTCACGATAGAAGTCATTTCCGAGTTCCTTTCATGCCTCACGACTGCGGGCCCTGTCACAGACCCGTCGGGTTGGAGCTGGCCGATGCCATGAGGCGAACTCGGCGACGCTCGTATCGGATGAAAGGGGGTTGGCATTGCCTGGCCGCCGACACATCCGATGCCTTGCCCCGCGCGGCAGGAGCGGGCGCTCCGGGCAACGGGGAATTCGGTTGTGAGGCGGCACCACCGGTGCCTTGGTCGACCCGGCGCACTGCGGCGCCGGATCCTGATGCAGCAACTACCCTGCGCTGCGTGTCTCGCGATCGTGCCTACTGCGGATCGGGGACCTCGACGTAAGCCACCTGGCTGCCGTGGAACACCTTCTGGTACCAGCCGCCGCCGCAATGGGCGTATTTGTTGCCATAGACCGTGACGATCTCGCAATTGCCCGGCAGGGCATAAACCACGTCGAGGTCGTCCCACATGTCGTCGGCGATCGCGGCGCCCCAGACCAGGGCTCCCGGCACCCACGGATGGGGATAAGGGTGCGGTGGTGGCGGCAGCGGGTGCGGGCCCGGCGGATGTGGATGCGGACCCGGCCCGGGGTGCGGATGCGGATGCGGCGGCGGTGGCACCGGATGGTGCGTGCCCGCCCCACCCTGCCCCGGGCGCATGCCCATGGAGTGGTGTCCGCCGGCGCCGCCACCGGAGAAATGCGATCCCATATTGCCGCCGCCGTGGAAGCCACCGCCGCCACCAAGGTGCCCACCGCGGGCAAAGGCTGGCGCCGAGAGCGCAATGCCGATCAGCGCCGCGGCCGCCACCAGGGCGCCGGAGCGGCGCGCGAGTACAGAAGCGGACGTGCTCATTTGGTCTTCTCCTCCTCGGACGTCGCCGCCAGGAAATCGATCTGCTGGTAGCCGGCCGGCGCGGCGAAGGCGAAATCGGCGGCATCAGGGGCAGCATCGGTGGCCCACTCGAGATTGGCTTCGAAGCGCGGGCGGGCCGGCTGGGTGTCGTCATCGATGACGATCTTCAGCGGCACCGGCTTATCGCCATCGGCGATCCAGACCTCGAAATCCTTGCCCTCAGTGCGGAAAGCCCAATGCTTGCTCGGTTTGCCGTCGATCGTCGCCGGGCTCACGAGGAAGCCTTCGGTGATCCTGTCGACGACGGAGTCCGGCGTGCCGTAATCGAACAGGTCCGCCAGCGGCACCTCGATGTCGAGGTGGTAGGCCACCTGCTCGAGCATCTCCTTGATCGTCGGCGCCACGTCGACCTGGCCGTAGACCTCGTCGGTCGGCGACACCACGGTGAGCTGCTTGCCGTCGTAGATGAAGGTGCGCGAGCCGAGATCGCCGACCAGCTCGACTTTCAGTCCGTCCGGCCGCTTCACCTCGTAGCTGGTGGTGCCGCCGATATCGACCTTCTGATCGTTGTCGAGCACCAGTTCGGTCTCGAACGTGCTCTTGAGCTCGAAGGCGCCGAGCCCGGCGAGGTAGGCACCCATGCTCTTGAGCGCCTCCACCGAGGCCGGCTCGATCACATCGGCGGACGCTGCTGCCGCAATCGGTTTGACGGCCTCTTTCGCCGCCTCCTGCGCCAGGCCCGGCGCAACGACGAACAGGCCGCACAGGGCCGGCATCGCCGACAGGCCAACAAGCTTCCTACGCATGCCACGCATGAGCGTATCTCCAAACTCGGGGTTGGATCGTATTGCTGCCCTGGCGCAGAACGCCGCGAGTGCCGCGGCTGAAGGGGCGACCATCCGGACGGCAGGGCCTCCGCCCGGATGGTCTATCGACCGCTTGCTGTTTCCGACCGAGGGTTGCATCGGTCTGTGGTGGCCTTGGGGGCTCGCGAGTCAGCGATGGGGAGCCACCTGGAAACGTATGCCGTTGGTCGAACCGAACGAAGCCAAGGCCTCACATCTCAACTCCGTTCGACATGACCGACGCTAAAGCCAAGTATTAATGAAAGTCAGAATCAGCAAGATTCGATTCTAGATGTTCTTCAATCAATTTTCCGACGACATCGTACGCTAACGAACTTGCCAGCATAACTATGAAATCCAGCGTTCGCAGGCCTAAGCTTTGCACGTCTGTACTATGACGTACCAACGGCGAGCACTTGGCAGATTTGTCGCTGAGATTGATTAAGAGAAGCGGGATCGAAGGGCGACGGACAAAAGAACGCCACGAGGCATCAGCGAATGGAGATGGGGAGGAGGGAGCCTCCACTCACATTTGGCCTCGTGGCGCTCGCCGATGTCCGCTGATCAGGCGGACACGGAAGCCGTTGCTGCCGTCGCTGCGGCAACACTGAGAATCTGGAATGCGGCGGGCAATGGCCACGGACCGCTCTCGATCCTCGAAGCGCCGGCCCGAAGGCGCCCGAAACGACGATGTGCTGGGAAAGGCTTCTGCCTGGGACCGCAAGTGGCGCGGCCAGCAGTGAGGCAAATGTCACACGACATTATCATTGATCCTAGTCGCCCGACCCGACACAGGTCAATTAAAGTCTGCACGTCGTTCGATTGCGCACTCGGAGAGTACGTTACCGCACGAACATCGACTCAATATTCAAATACAATTTCGAAATTTCTAACGATATCCGGGCGTCGACGCGACCTGTATTGTTGACATCTCAAGCGACCACGCCATGATTGACACAAGAGCGAGGCCAGGTGCGGGGATGAGCAAGATGTGTCACGGAGTCAATCGTGCTGCGCCTCGGGGCCACCAGCGTTTGCCCATTTCGGCCATCACGCGCTCCCTGGTGCTCTCGATCTGCGTTCTCGGCGCCACCCCGCTGGTGGCCTGGGCCCAGGACGCCGACGAGGTTGCCAAACAGCTCACCAACCCCGTGGCGTCGGTCACTTCGATTCCCTTCGTGTTCGATTTCGACCATGGCGCCGGCCCGGATGGCGACGGCCTGAGCTATACGCTCAAGGCGCAGCCGGTGATCCCGTTCCAGCTCAATGCCGATTTCAATGTCATCTCGCGCACCATCGCGCCGCTGGTCTTCCAGACTGGCATCTATCCCGATGACGTCTTCGGCCTCGGCGATATCTCCCAAAGCTTCTTCATCACCCCGACCAAGCCCGACGCGCTGGTCTGGGGCCTCGGGCCGGCCTTCCTGTTGCCCACCGCGACGGACGAGCGGCTCGGCTACGGCAAGCTCGGTATCGGCCCGACGGCGCTGCTGCTGTACGGCTTCGGCAAGGTCAGCGTCGGCGTGCTGGCGACGCAGATCTGGTCGGTCGCCGGCGACCCTGACCGCTCGGACGTCAGCCTCTTGCAGCTGCAGCCGTTCATCAACTACGCGCTCGGCGAAGGCCAGACCCTCTCGGCCAACCTCGAGAGCAGTTACGACTGGATCGGCGAGCAATGGACCGTGCCGCTGAACCTCGGCTACTCCAAGGTATTCGAGGCCGGTGGCCAGACCTTGAAATGGCAGATCGGTGCCCGTGCCTACCTGGCGGCGCCCGAGGGTGGTCCCGATTGGGGCCTGCGCACCGGCCTGACCTTCGTCGTGCCACCCTGATCGGGACCATTCACCGCGTCGTGCCTGGCGCCCCTCACCCGTTCACCCCGTCGAGCCTCCCCGTTACTTACACTGCACGCATCAACCTGCAGTCGAGTCGTCGAAAACTATTAATCCCATAGCAACACTCCGCCCAGTTTCAGGTTGAGCGCTGCATCGGGGCTTCCGATAGTTCGTCTCGGCGCCATGCGCCTGCTTCACACCTATCGCCGACCGGTGCCCGCACCGGACCACCCGCCCTGCCCCGAGAGCATCATGGGCCGATGCTCCCGCCCAGCAGCGGCTGTTGTCCGTTGGCGCGAGCCGACGAGATCGAGCCGCGCGTCGCGGCGATGAGGAGTGAGACATGCCTGCCCGGCCCGAACGTTCGACCTTTCGCACCATGCTCGCCGTCTGCGCCATCGCGCTGGTGATTGCCTTCGTCTCGTCGACGCTGGTGCTGGCCAAATCCCCCGCCCTCCCCTCCTGGAGCGACACCGCGACCACCGCCGCGATCGAGGATTTCGTCACCCGCGTCACCACCGAGGGCAGCACCGATTTCGTACCGGTGGCCGACCGCATTGCCGTGTTCGACATGGATGGCACGCTGATCGTCGAAAAGCCGCTACCGGCGGCGCTGGCGCCGATCGTCGACGGCATCAAGGCCGCGGTGAGCAACGACCCGGCGATTGCCGAACGCCCGGCAATTTCGGCGTTCCTCAAGGGCGACACCAAGGCGCTGGCCGCAGCCGGCGAGGCCGGCTTCGTCGAGATCGCCAGCACCGCGCTGGCCGGCCGCACCCTCGATCAGGCTGCGGCGGACCTCCGCAAACAGATGTTTTCCGCCGATGGCAAGCTCACCGGCGTCAAGCCGTATCAGCCGATGCGCGAGCTTATCGACTATCTCGAGGCCAATGATTTCGAGGTGTGGATCTGCAGCGGCAGCCCGGTGCTGTTCACCCGCGCCTTCTCGGACGAGGCCTTCGGCATCCCGGTCGAGAGGGTGATGGGCACGACGCTGGTGACGAAATTCACCGAGCGCGACGGCAAGAGCCAGTTGGTGATCGGCGACAGCGTCAGCCACATCAACGACAAGGAGGGTAAACCTCCCACCATCAACCAGGCGGTCGGCAAACGCCCGCTGCTGGTCGGCGGCAACGTCCTGAGCGGCGGCGATATCGCCATGATGCGCTACTCCAGGGATCGCGACGGGCCAAGCCTGCAGCTGCTGATCAACCACGATGATGCGGCGCGCGAGTTCGCCTATGCCGAGCCCGACAATTTCTCGCTCGGCGCGGCCGAGAGATACGGCTTCCACGTCGTCTCCATCAAGAACGACTGGGCCACGGTTTTCGCGCCCTGAGCGGCGCCATCAGGATCAGAGGAGATTTCGATGCTGCTCGACATGTTCCGCCCCACCCCTGAACTGCCGATCAACCCGGTACCGCTTGATATGCGCTTCGTCGCCGGCGGCAGCTTCACCATGGGGGCCGACAACTTCTACCCCGAGGAGGCGCCGCGCCGGCAGGTGAGTGTGGCCGACTTCTGGATCGATACCACGCCGGTGACCAACATCGAGTTCGAAGCCTTCGTCGATGCCACCGGCTATGAAACCACTGCCGAGCGCAGCCGACGCGGCTCCCTGGTATTCGAGGCGCCCGGACCGGAGATCGATCTGCGGCAATGGGGCACCTGGTGGCGACAGCGGACCGACGCCGATTGGCGCCACCCCAATGGCGCCGGCAGTGATCTCGAGGGCCGCATGGAGCATCCGGTGGTGCATGTCTCGCACGACGATGCGGCCGCCTATGCCGCCTGGTGCCAGAAGGCGCTGCCGACCGAGGCCGAGTGGGAGTTCGCGGCGCGCGGCGGCCTCGAAGGCACCGACTATGCCTGGGGGAACGAACTGACGCCGCGCGGCCGGCAGATGGCCAATGTCTGGCAGGGCGCCTTCCCCTACGAAAACCTGGTCGAGGACGGCTATCCCGGCACCTCGCCGGTCCGCAGCTTCCCATCCAACGGCTATGGCCTCTACGACATGATCGGCAATGTCTGGGAATGGACGACCGATACCTGGCGAGAGGCCACCGGCAGCGCCGAGCCGATGGATTGCTGCGCGCCGGTCAATCCACGGCTCTCCGCCATGCTGGCAACGACCGCGCCAGGCGTCCGCCGGGTGCTGAAGGGCGGTTCGCACCTCTGCGCCCGCAACCTCAACCACCGCTATCGCCCGGCAGCCCGCCAGCCGGAACTGGGCAGCCACACCACCAACGACATCGGCTTCAGGTGCGTGTATCGGCCGTAAGCGCGAATGCCGGCAGTCGGCGCACCTCTCCCGCTTGCGGGGGAGGGGGACCACGCGGAAGCGTGGTGGAGGGGGGTGCCCCGCGCGCGGATCTCAGGCGGACGGGCAGAGGCCAGAGTTTGTGGCTCCCCCCTCCCACCGCCTGACGGCGGTCCTCCCTCCCCCGCAGGCGGGAGAGGGCCGCCGACTGCCCCATCGATGAAATCCCCCTACCCCCTCAAGATCAACCGAAACCCCAGATGCGAGATCGAGGTATCGACCGGTTGCGCCATGCGCGCGGCCGGGCGGTAGCGCCGGCAGTAGTTGGGAGCGCACAGGTGCGAGCCGCCCTTGGTCACCTTGCGCGGAATCCGCACTCCGGGCTGGCGCATGTCGAAGCTCGCCTCGCGCGCCGCGCCGGTGGGGTTGAGCGCCAGGTGCGCTTCGCGGTGCGCGGCGTACCAGTCGGCCGTCCACTGCCAGACATTGCCGGCCATGTCGTAGAGCCCGTAGCCGTTGGGCGGAAAGCTCTCGACCGGCGCGGTACCTTCGAACCCATCGTCGCCGCTGTTGAGGTAGGGAAAGTCCCCCTGCCAGGTATTGGCCATGTGCTGGCCATCCGGCGTCATCTCATCGCCCCAGGCATACTCGGCCCGGTCGAGCCCGCCGCGCGCCGCGAACTCCCACTCCGCCTCGGTCGGCAGGTGCTTGCCGATCCAGCTGGCGTAAGCCTCGACATCCTCGAACGCCACATGCACCACCGGGTGATCGCCGAGCCCGCTGATGTCGCTCTGCGGCCCGCCCGGGTGCCGCCAGTCGGCGCCACGGACATAGCTCCACCAGTTGTAGTGGTTGCGCATATCGACCGGGCCGAGCGGCCGGCTGAACACCGTCGATGACGGCTGCAGCAGCTCGGGCAGCGCCCCCGGATAGTCCTCCGGGTTGGCCGGCCGCTCCGCCAGGGTGACATGGCCGGTCGCCGCGACGAACGCTTCGAACTCGCGATTGGTGACGGTGTGCCGATCCATCCAGAAACCGTTGACCCGAACGCGATGCGCCGGTGCTTCCTCAGGATAATGCGCGTCCGAACCCATGCTGAAAGTGCCGCCGGGCACCCACAGCATACCCTCGGGTGCATCAGTGCGGGCCACCCGCTCGCTGCGCTCCGTGCTCATCTCAAGGCCCTCCTCTAGAATGGTCCGACGCCGAAGATCATGCTGATGATGGCGAACACGCCGATCGCCAGCAGCACGAAGGCGGTCGCCAGCGTGAACGAGCCGGGGAACCGGCTCTGCGCATGGATCAGCCCCTCGGCATGCATCTCCTCACGCTCGTGGCGCAGCCCGAGCATGAACCGGATGTGGTAGATGATGCCGACCACCAGCATCAGGATGCCGAGGCCCACCAGCGTGACGCCGAAATTGCTGGCGGCATGCTCGCCGACATTGATCACCTTGGATTCCCTGAGCCCCCGGATCAGCTGGAAGATGGTGAAACCGAAGCTGATCAGCGACAGCGAGGTGCGGATCACGCTCATCAGCGTGCGCTCGGCGCTCATCCGGGTGCGCTGGAACGACATGCCGGTGCGCCGCATCGACATCTCGGTGCGCTCGGTGGAGAGGTCGGTACGGTGGGTGGAGAGATCCGTCCGGTACTCCGACAGCGAGGTGCGGTGTTCCGATAGCCCGGTGCGATGGTTGGAAAGCCCGGTGCGATAGTGCGAATATTCGACCGAGGCTTGGTCGGCATTGCTCCGGTCGACCTCCGGCAGCGGTGGCACCGCCGTTTCGGCGAGGCGCTTGGGCCGTTCGAGGTTGGTCTTCAGCATCTGGTCCATGGCTGTTCTCCAGTTCAGCTGTTGGCCGGCAGGACCACGAAATTGGCCCAGCCCTTCATGCGGAGGAGCAGCTGGCGGATCAGCCCGACCTCCTTGAAATGTTCGGTGTAGACGGCGACCTCGGCGCTGGCGCCGGCTGGCAGCTGGTAGCTGCTTAGGTCGTCGGTGATCTCGATCAGCGCCGAAATCCGGCCCCGGGTTACCTCGCGGCTCTCCGGCGCGACGAGATCGCCCGACGGCGACATCTGCCCCTGCGCGATGGTATCGAGCAGTTGCGTGACGCGGCCGTTGAACACCTGCCCCGGAATGGCATCGAAGACGATTTCGGCGGCGTTGCCTGGGTTGATGCGCTGCGTGACGCTCTGGTCGAAGCTGGCAACGAACGGCATCTGGCCGGCGCCGGTATGGACGAACACCATCACCGGCCGGATCGGCATCGGCATCGACACCATGCCCGGCTCCAGCGCCAGCTGCGTCACGTAGCCGTCGGATGGCGCTACCACCGTCGCCTGCGCGAGCTGGAACTCGGCTTGTTCGGCCGCCGCCTCGAGCCGCGCTACGTCGGTGTTGATGCCGCCGATCTGCGAATTGACCGCCAGCTCGGCCTTGTCGGCCGCCGCCTGGGCGGCGGTGTAGGTCGCCTCGGCCTCGAGATAGGCGGCCCGCTTGTCGGCCACGTCGAGCCGCGAGAACGGCGACACGCCGCCCTTTGCCTCACCCTCGGTGTTGGCCTTGGCGTAGCTGTCGGCGACATCCTTGGCGTTATCGCGGATGGTCTTGGCCTGCGCCGCCTGTGCCTCTGCCGCTTCGAGCGATGCCTGCAACTCCCTGGCGCTCTGCTCCCCGGCCGCGAGCTGTGCCTTGGCCTCATCGAGCCGGTGCTGAAACGGCGCCGGATCGAGCTTGAACAGCACATCGCCGCGTTTGAGCGGCGTGTTCGGCCGCGCCGCGACCTCGATTACCCGGCCTTCGACCGTGGTGAAGATCGGCGTGGTGCGGAAGGCGACGCGCGCCTCCTCGGTAAACGGCTGGTTGTAGTCGAGCACCAGGATCAACCCGGCGACGAAGACGATGCCGCCGAACACGGCTGAAGCGATGGTCCACTCGTTGCGCGGAATCGGCAGGAAGCGGAACACAACAAAGCAGAGCGCCGCATAGCTGAGCAGGATGAGCGTGGTCATCCCTTGCTCCGCGCGGCAAGCTCAGCCTCGAGCGCCGCAACTCGCGCCTCGAGCTCGGCCGCCGGCTTCGCCGTCGCTCCAAAGCCCCAGCCGCGATCGGGCCGGTACATCATCGCCCAGATCCACAGGAACGGCCACAGCACGCCGAGGAACAACAGGCTCACCCAGCACGCCGCGGCGATCGCATCCTGATGTGGATGCTGGCGCGCCTTGGCGATATCGGCAGGGATGCCGTGGATGGCGATGACGCCGTAGAACACGATCACCAGCACCGCCAGCAGCAGGAACAGCGCCACGAGGTTCAGCATCGCCGTTGCCTCAACGCGCCGCTTTGGACTTGGCGCGCGCCCGCGGCTTCGGGACGACCGGCGGCGTCGGGGTACCCGCTGGCGCCGGCTCCTTCTCGATCAGCATCAGTGGCTGACCGGCCAGCGCCACCCAGCCGACGAGGATGAGCACGCATAGCACCGGCAGCACCGGATGGCCCGGCACCATCACCACCGCCATGAACAGGCTGAGCCAGCCATCGCGGGTGACCACCAGCATGAAGCCGAGCACCGAGGCGGAGAGCGCCACCGGCAGCGGAATGAACGGCAGCAGCGCGTTGATGAAAAAGCCGAAGGCAACGCCGACGAACACCATCGGGAAAATGCGTCCGCCGCGGAAACCGCAGGTCGCGGAGATCACCACCGCGACGAGCTTTACCACCACCAGCAGCAGGAACCCGCCGACGGCGTAGCTGCCGGAGGTGGCGACCAGCTGGTTCATCTCGGCAAGGCCCTTGAACATGGTGATCGGCCCGCCGATCACCCCGAGGATGCCAAGCAGCAGGCCGCCGAGCCCCATCATCAGCACCGGGTGCTTCAGCGACCAGAACAGCCGGTGGACACGCGGGAAGGCCCACACCGCCAGCATGCCGGCGCCGATCGCCGCCAGCACCACCAGTGCGCCGGTGACGAGGTCGAGCAGTTGCGGGTTGCTGTAGGGCGCAATGCTGAGCGCGAAATTGGGCTGCTCGAGCAGCAGCATCGTCACCGTGCCGGCGCCGGCGGCGAGCAGCGGGCCGAACAACTGGTCCCAGATCGGCTCGTCCTTGGTGCCGCTGAGCATTTCCGAGAACAGCAGCGCCGCCGCAACCGGGGTGCCGAACATGGCGCCGATCATGCCGGCTGCGGCGAGCGCCACCCAGCCACTCGGTTTGACGCCCGGCATGAGCTTGCTGCCCACGACGACGGTCACGCCGATGGCGATGGCGAGAATGGGGTTTTCGGGTCCGAGGCTGACCCCGCCGGCCAACGCGATGACCAGCGCCAGCGCCAGCCCGGGCAGCACCAGCAGCGGCGTCGGCGGCCCGAACAGCTCGAGCGTTGCCGGATCGTCGCCGGCATGCCCCGGCACATATTTTACCACGAGGCCCACGGCGATGCCGGTCAGCGTCAGCATGCCGATGATCCACCACCAGGTGGTATTGCTCGCCCCGAACAGCGGCGGCAGCACCGCCCACAGGAAATGCTGCAGCAGCCCGGCGATCAGCATCACCACGAACAGCATCAGCGCTGCGGCGATACCGACGAGGATAGCGGGAAGCGCCACCGACAGCATGGACTGGGCGCGCGGATTGAGCAGGCCGGTCATGGTAAGCCTCACTGCGGCAGGCGCGCCCGTGGCGCCAAGTCCGGGATGACGCCGCCCGGCTTGATGGTCGGCCGAGCGGCTAAGTGAGGCACGCCTACTATCGCGGTGGCGCTGTTCCGTTTTGGTGAAGCCGATCCGCGGCAGTCTTATCTAATTGGCGGCGAATGCGGCTTAACCCGTGGCTTGTGTGCCGGGCCGGTCGGCAGCAGGTGCATCCACTTGAGGTAGGGGCCGGCAAGCACCGCGCCCACCACCAGGTGCCAGATTACTACCGCGGCAACCGGTGCGATGTGCTCGGTGTTGACCGCCGCCACGGCGATGGCGACGCCCGGGTGTCGTGACGCCGTGGCCAGCGCCAGCACCACCTGATCATGCGGATTGGGTCCACCGAGCAGGTGTCCGACAACAATGCCGACGAGACTGAACAGCACGAGGATCACCAGCGTGCCGTTGCCGACCATCGACCAGACCACCTTCCATTCCAGGATCAGCACCGGCACGAGGATCAGCACCAACAACGCCCCGCCGACCATCGGTGCCAGGCGGACCAGCCGGCCGGCAAAGCTGGGGAACAGATCATGCAGGATCATTCCGGCAACCAGCGGCAGGGAGACAGTGAGCACCAGCGACCACGCGACCTTGGGCACATCGGCATCGATGTGGCGAATGGCTTCGATCGACCAGATACCCAAAGGTACGGTGATGATGGCGAGGATCGAGGTCATCACCAGCAGCGACACCACATAGGGCGCGGTGCCGCCCCCCTTGGTCTGGGTGCGCGGCAGAAAGGGTGGCACCGGCGACAGCGACAGCGACAGCAGGGCCAGTTCGATCGCCGGATGGAGCTCGAACAGCACCACCAGCAGCAGCGCGAAAACCGGCATGACCAAGCTCATCGACAGCAGAGAGCGGAACAGCATCTCCGGCCGCCTGATCAGATAGGCGGCGTCGTTCAGGCTGGCGCCCAGACCGAGACCGAAAACGATCAGCGCGATGCTGAGGTTGATGATGACCGGCAGCATGTGGACGATGTTCATCGGTACCTCCTCAGTCGCGCGCCATCGCCGCGGCAAGGTGCGCCTCGACATCGACATAGGCATCATTGCCGACATCGAAGACCACCCGCGACAGCTTGCCATCGCTGAAATCGAAGCCGGGTTCGTACTCGCTCGACACCACGTCACCGCTGTCATAGCCGATGCAGAGCCCTTCGCCGGTGATGGCGAAATGCCCGGTCATGGTGCGGATTTCGCTCTCAGCGATCACCTTGTCGTCGATATAGAGCCGCGCCGGCCCGTACGACTCCTGGTAGCTGCCGGTGCGCTGCTTGGTGAACTCGACGCCCACCACATGCTCACCGGTTTTCGGCGCCTCGCCGACCAGGTGCTGCTCGGGCGCGATGCCGAGGAAGTTGTAGGTGTAGTAGAGCTTGCCGTTCTTGACGAACAGCGAGTGGCCGCCAAAGCGCGAGCCATGGGCGAAGATCACCCCCTTGGTCTTGGGCGTGAACTCCACATCGGCCAGCACCTTGAACGACACGCCATGAGTATTGGCGGCCGAGTGCTCGGGGATTTCGCTGGTCCCGGGGTAGTAGACATACTGCCCGCCTGCCGGCACCGGCGGCTTGAACTCCATCTTGAGGATGCCCATTACGCCCAGGTCCGAGAGCGGCAGCACATTGTAGCGCTCGGCTTCCGCCATCCACAGCGCGATCAGCTTTGCCAGCCGATCGGGGTACTGCTCTGCAAGATCGCGCGATTCCGAGCGGTCCACCTCGGTGTGGAACAGCTGCCAGCGATCCTTGTCGAAATGGCCGAGGTCGGTCATCGGCCCGTGCTCGGTCATCGCCTTCCAGCCGCGATGCCAGATGCCGCGCGTCCCCAGCATCTCGTAATACTGGGTCTCCTTGCGGGTGGGCGCATGCGGCTGGTCGAAGCTATAGCGCATCGACACACCCGGCAGCGGCACCTGCTGATGCCCATCCACCACCTCCGGCATCTTCACGCCGCAGCAATCGAGGATGGTCGGCACGATGTCGGTGCAGTGATGGTACTGGTGCCGCACCTCGCCCCGCGCCTTGATGCCGCGCGGCCAGCTGATCACCAGCGGATCGGCGACGCCGCCCTGGTAGGAGTAGCGCTTGAACATGCGGAACGGCGTCGAGAACGCCGCGGCCCAGCCAGTCGGATAGTGGTTGTAGGCGTCGGGCGAGCCGAGCCGGTCGATCATCGCGAGGTTCTGCTCGATATCGTCGGGGTAGCCGTTGGCAAACTTGCCTTCGTTCACCGAGCCGTTCGGCGAGCCCTCGCCCGAGGCGCCGTTATCGGCGCAGTAGATGACGATGGTATTGTCGAGCTGGCCGGATTCCTCGAGATAGTCGACGATCCGTCCGACCTGCGTATCGGTGTATTCGGAGAACGCCGCATAGACCTCGGCCATCCGGGCGAACAGCCGCTTCTCGTCCGCCGTCAGCGTCGCCCACGGCCGCACCGCGTCGGCTTCGGCGAAGGTGCCCTCGGCCATCGGGTTGATCGGGCTGAGCCTGGTGCCCTTGGGCAGAATGCCCTTGTCGATCATGCTGTCGAGCGCCCACTCGCGGTAGGCCTCATAGCCATCGTCGAACCTGCCGCGATACTTGTCGATGAAGTCCTTGGGCGCATGGTGCGGGGCATGGTTGGCGCCCGGGCAGAACCACAGGTACCAGGGCTTGTCCGGCTCGGTCTGCCGGCTGTCGCGGATGAACTCCAGCGCCTTGTCGGCGAGATCGCGCGACAGGTGATAGCCCTCTTCCGGGCTATAGGGCTGCGCGATGTAGTGGTTGTCCTCGGCCAGATCCGGGTACCAGTTGTTGGTCTCGCCGCCGATGAAGCCGTAGAACCGGTCATAGCCCTGCCCGAGCGGCCAGCGCCGCTTGGAAGCGCCCATCGTCCACTCGTCGATCGGCACGTTGTGATCCTTGCCGACCCAGAAGGTCGACCAGCCGGCTTCACGCAGCACCGTTGCCATCGAGGCGCATTCGGGTGGGATGTGTGAGTTGTAGCCGGGAAAACCGCTCGCTACTTCCGAGATCGTGGCAAAGCCGTTCTGGTGGTGGTTGCGCCCGGTGAGGAAGCACGAGCGCGTCGGCGAGCAGAGCGCTGTGGTGTGCCACTGCGAATAGCGCAACCCGCGATCGGCCAGCTTCTTGAGCGTCGGCATCTCGATCCGCCCGCCGAACGGTTCCCAGGCCGCGAGCCCGGTATCGTCGTAAAGCACGACCAGCACGTTCGGTGCGCCCTCCGGCGCCTTCCTCGCGAGGAACGGCGTCCAGTCGGGCTTCGAATCCCTTATGTCGAGGCTGATCTTTCCCTTGAACGTCGACGTCATGTCACGGCTCCATGTCTCTGGGTTCGGTGTCGCGGCCCGTGCGATGCGTCTTCTCGCGGCGCTTGTCGTCCATTTCGGTGATGTCGCGTTCGAGGAAGAAGTTGAGGAAGGTGCGGATGGCGGCGATGGCGGCCAGCTGGCCGATATCGTCCCAGCTCGGCGCGGCGGAGGTCTCGATGATGTCGGCTGCCAGCTGGAAGGTGAGGCCCGCGACCAGCCAGCGCGAGTAGCGCATCCACACCCCGCTGATCATGCTGCCGCCGCGCTGCACCGTCATGGCGGCGATGGCGCCGATCAGCGCCTCGAACGTGCCGGCGCTGATCACCCCCAGGGCGATCAGGTTGATGATCGGAACCACCACCTCGGTCAGTTTGATGAGCAGCTCATCCAGCATTTCGTTGCCCTCACGCTGCCGACAACCGGGCATCGCTGGCGAACACCGTGCGCCAGTCGTGCTTCATGCTCACCAGCCGGATGCCGTAGGCATCGGCATGGTCGAGCGCATCGGCCAGGGGGCTGGCATGGAACTCGCGGTCATAGGCGAACTCGCGTTCTGCATCGTCGTGATGCAGCAAGAGCCCGAGCCGCGGTCCATCGCCGGTCAGCGTGTAGCGCAGCATGGCGAGGTCGCCGTCGGAATTGCCGAAGCAGAGGATCGGCCGGCGCCCGATATGCAGCCCGATACTGTGCACCTTCACTTCACGATCATCGAAGCTGTCGATCTCGGCCTGCTTGACCAGCACACCGAGGCCGTCGCGCAGCTCGAAGCCGGTTTTGACGCTCGACCCGATCACCTGCTCCGGCGGAATGCCGTAGGCGTCCTCGGCCAGCGCCCGCACCAGGTCGATGCCACCGCCGGTGACGATGAAGATCTTGAAGCCGTTGGCGCGGAGGTATTCGAGCAGCTCGAGCTGCGGCTCATAGGTGAGATCGATGAAGCGCGCTCCGAGCTTCGGGTGCCGGGCGCTCGCCAGCCAGCTGCGCGCCTCGGCATCGAACTCATCCTCGGTTGAGCCGGCAAAGGCCGTGGCGCCGACCTCGAACAGCCCCTGTTTGCCGAGCCGCTTGATCGCTTCCATGTCGCGCTCGAGATAGGCCTTGAACGGTTGCCGCTGCTTCAGTTCCGGGTCCTTGCGAACCAGCGCCTCGAGCCGCTGATGGCCGAAGAAGAACTGCACCTGCAGCGGCTGCTCACACCAGAGCGTGCCGTCATTGTCGAAGGCCGCAATGCGCCGGGCCCGCGGCAGGAAGTCCTTGCCCGGTGTGGTGACGCGCTCAACGAAATCGAGGATCGCGGTCTTTGCAGGCCCATCGTTCCATAGCGACAGGGGCGTGGTGCTGACGGCAGTGTGGCTGCCGCCGGTTGAGACATCTTCGCGTTCCATCGGACACAAATCCCTAAAGTTCAGCAATGTGCCCTGCTGGTGCCGGGCGACGCATCGCCGCCCGGCCGTTCGTCACCTCGATCAGTGGCCGGCACCGCTGGTCGCCTCGGCCATCTTCGAGATCGCGTCGTCGATGGTGAAGCTGTTCGGATGCTGGATCGGCGGGAAGTCCTTGAAGGTCTCCGCCCACTTGGTGACGATGATGTTCGCGGTCAGCACGATGTAGTCGCGGTGCACGAACCAATCCCAATAGGTATTCGACGTGATGTCGGCATACTCGTAGGGGTCGGTCCTGAGGTTGAACAGCTTGGGCAGCCGCAGCCGAACGAACGGCTCGGCCCACACGCCCATCGTGCCCTTGAGCCGCTGCTCCATGAACACGATCTTCCAGTTGTCGTAGCGCACCGCGAGAATGTCGCCATCGTCGCTGATGTAGACGAAGAAGGGGCGTGGGCTCTCCTTTTCCTTGCCGGTCAGGTAGCCGACGAGGCTCACGCCATCGATGTGGTTCTTGTAGGTGCGGCCGATCGCCTTGTAGCCCTTCTTGAGCTCGGCAACGACATCGGGGGCGCCGGCCATTTCAAGGAAGGTCGGCAGCCAGTCGTGATGCTGCACGATGCCGTTGGCGACCGAACCCGCCGCGATCTTTCCCGGCCAGCGCACCAGCAACGGCACCCGGAAGGCGCCTTCCCAGTTGGTGTTCTTTTCCGAGCGGAACGGCGTCATGCCGCCATCCGGCCAGGTATTCCGGTGCGGCCCGTTATCGGTCGAATACATCACGAAGGTATCGTCGGCGAGACCGAGCTCGTCGAGCAGGTCGAGCATCTGCCCGACCAGCTTGTCGTGGTCGATCATCGTGTCGTGGTAGGGCGATTGCCAGCGGCCAGCCTGGCCCAGGCTTTCCTTCTTGGGATGGGTGTACAGATGCATATGGGTGGTGTTGAGCCACACGAAGAACGGTTGGCCTGACTTGTCGGCATTGCGGATGAACTTGGTCGCTGCCTCGGCGAACTCGTCGTCGCAGGTTTCCATCCGCTTCTTGGTCAAGGGGCCGGTGTCCTCGATCTTCTGCTTGCCGATCTTGCCCCAGCGCTCCTCGACAGTCGCATCGTCCTTGTCGGTCGCCCAGGAGTGCACCACACCGCGCGGCCCGAGATTCTTCCGGAAATTCGGAAAGTCCTTCTCCGGCGGATAGTCGTACATCTCCGGCTCTTCCTCGGCATTGAGGTGGTAGAGGTTGCCGAAGAACTCGTCGAACCCGTGATTGGTGGGCAGCATGTGGTTGAGATCGCCCAGGTGGTTCTTGCCGAACTGCCCGGTGGTGTAGCCCTGCTCCTTGAGCAGCGCCGCCGAGGTGACGATCTTCTCGTTCATGCCGATCGGCGAGGCCGGCGCTCCGACCTTGCTGAGCCCGGTCCTGAGCACGCTCTGCCCGGTGAGAAACGACGAGCGGCCGGCTGTGCAGCTCTGCTCGCCATAGCTGTCGGTGAACAGCATGCCTTCCTTGGCGATGCGGTCGATATTGGGCGTCTGGTAGCCCATCAGCCCGTGCGTGTAGCAGCTGAGGTTGGATTGCCCGATATCGTCGCCCCAGATGACGAGAATATTGGGCTGCTTGGCCTTGGCCATGAGGTCTCACTCCTTCGCGAGATGTTGAGGAGGCGTGAGGAGCCTCAGGGGAAAGCGAACGTCGGGGCCGCTGCCGGCGCTCGCTGTTTCGTCGTTACTTCGGGCCGCCGCCGGTCGCGCCTTCGAGCTGCTTCTGCGCCTTCTCGGAGTTCTCGATGATCTGATCGACGGTAAAGCTGGCGGGCTTGGCTCGCGGCGGGAACTCCTTGAAGCTCTGGAGCCACTGCGCAACGATCGCCTGCGCCGCATACTGGTACGGCACGTGCTCCACGAACCAGTCGTCGTACTTCGAGCTCTCTTCGCCCACCTCGAACGGGTCCGACCTGAGGTTGAAGAGTTTCGGGATCCGCATTTCTTTCAGCGGCTCGCGCCACACCTGCAGACCCGTCGCCAGCTGTTCGAGGAAGTGGATCTTGTAGTCGCCGAAGCGCAGCGCCATCAGGTCGCCGTCATCGCTCCAGTAAAGGAAGCCCTGGCGCGGCGACGCCTTCTCCTTGCCGGAAAGGAACGGCACCAGGTTGAAGCCGTCGAGATGCACCTTGTAGGTCTTGTCGCCGAGCTTCGCCCCCTTCTTGAGGTTGTCCACCACGTCCGGGTCGCCGGCAGCCGCGGCGAAGGTCGGCAGCATATCCTGCAGCGAAGCGATGTCGTTGATCACCGTGCCGGGTTCGATCACCCCCGGCCACTTCATCACGAACGGGACGCGCCAGCCGCCTTCCCAGTTGGTGTCCTTCTCGCCGCGGAACGGCGTGTTGCCACCATCGGGCCACAGGCACGTCTCGGCGCCATTGTCGGTGGTGAACACCACCACCGTATTGTCGGCAATACCGAGCGCATCGAGCTTGTTGAGCAGCTGGCCGACATAGCCGTCGAGCTCCACCATGCCGTCGGGATAGAGACCCTTGCCCGTAACACCGACGGACGCGGGCTTGAGGTGGGTAAAGACGTGCATGCGGGTGGTGTTCATGTAGCAGAAGAAGGGCTTGGCGGCCTTCACCTGCCGATCGATGAAATCGAGCGCCGAGGCGAGGAACTCCTCGTCCACCGTCTCCATGCGCTTGCGGGTCAACGGACCGGTATTCTCGATCTGCTGCTTGCCGACCTTGCCGAACACTGGATCATCAGTCGCGTCGTCCTTGTCGGTCGCCTTGCACTTGAGCACGCCGCGCGGCCCGAACTTCTTCCTGAACGCCGGATCCTTGGGGTAGTCGGCATACTCCGGCTCCTCCTCGGCATTGAGGTGGTAGAGGTTGCCGAAGAACTCGTCGAACCCGTGCACCGTCGGCAGGTGCTCGTTGCGGTCGCCCAGGTGGTTCTTGCCGAACTGCCCGGTGGCGTAGCCGCGGGCCTTCAGCACCTCGGCGATGGTCGGGTCTTCGAAGCTCAGTCCCAGCGTGGCGCCCGGCATGCCGACCTTGGTGAGGCCGGTGCGGATCGGCGTCTGGCCGGTGATGAAAGCCGCCCGCCCGGCGGTGCAGCTCTGCTGCCCGTAGAAATCGGTGAAGTTGGCGCCCTCTTTGGCGATCCGGTCGATGTTGGGCGTCCGGTAGCCCATGATGCCGTTGTTATTGCAGCTGATGTTGAACCAGCCGATGTCGTCCGACATGATGAACAGGATGTTGGGCTTGTCTGTCTTGGCCATCGTTCTCTACTCCGTTGGCAGCTGGGCGTTGCAAAGGGTGGCTGGCCCGGGGCCGGGCGGCCGGTGGGAAACCGCGGAGACGGCCGCGTTAACCCTGTCGCGCGACAAATCCGGGCCGTGCCACACCGTGGCCGCAGCTGGGCGCGATGGTGAACGAAATGCTAACAGCGACCGGAGCGAGACATGCTGCTTGATGAAACCAACGGTGGCGGGGGCCACCGAGGGCCCTGGTGTCCATCGTGCAAACAGCCGATCCTTGAGGGCCAGAAGACCCTGCAAGTGACATTTAACAATGACCCGCACGGGTTCAACGGCAGCACCGGGCTCTATCACGCCCAGTGCGGCAAGGTCTTCGCCTCGCTCGCCCGCGTCATCAACTACGATCCCTGGGCGGGACGCTAGGTAGAGCGCCTCGCGAAAGTTCGGGGCACCGCAGAGCGCACACATCAGCGGTCTCTCCGCATCGGAATGGCGCGATAGCTGAGCGGCCGCGCGCCAAACAGCTCGGCGCGCATGTCGGGAATGCCGGCCCAGACGCGGTTGATGCGCCTCGGCGTGCGATCCGGTTTCGAACCGCGGATGGCGGCGGTGAGCATGCCGTGCAGAAACATGGCCTCAATCCTCGTCAGGGTGCCGGTGTGAGGGCCGGCGAGTTCGGGATGCCCTGTGGGGAAAGCTCTCAAGCCAATCGGTGCGGCGCCTCGATAGTCGCGGGCGGCTTGGTCTCAGCCGACACCGGATGGGCGGGAATGCTCAGCAGCGCCGCAACCGCCAGAAAGCCGATCCGGCCGAATGCCGACGCAGTCGAAACCCGGGATTGTCCCGGCGCCAGGCGATCGCGTGAAACGGACATGGAAAGCTCACTCATCGGCTCGAGCCACGCGTGAGGCGGGCGGGCAATGATTGGGTGAGGCAGAGGCGAGACTGGACGCCAGAGCTTGCCGAAACCTCTCGCGACCGAGAGGCATTCGATTTGATTTAGCGGCTAAGGCGAGGGGTGGAGGGTGCAGTAGGCCCAACCGACAAACGGACGCGAGAACCCCTCATCCGGCGCTACGCGCCACCTTCTCCCCGACGGGGAGAAGAATCCTGACAGTGCGGTGGCCACCTCTATTCCTCTCCCCGTCGGGGAGAGGGTGGATCGGCCGAAGGCCGAGACGGGTGAGGGGTGTTGGGCACAGCGGTGCTGCCTAATCCAAAAACACCTTCACCGAGTCCGACCGCCCTTCCGCGTCCACCACTGACAGCGTCACGAACCCCGGCCCATCCGGCCGCCAGCTGTTCTGCCGGGCAAATGCCGAGCGCCCGAACGGGGCGCCGTTGGCGAAGAAGGTGAAGGGGGGCACGCCGTTGCGCACCTTGACGATCAGTGGCGCCTCGTTGCCGGAAGCGAGACCGAGGTCGACGTCGACGCCGTCGGTGGGATAGGCGATCTGCGGCGCCGCGTCGCGCTTCACCTTCTGCTCGTCCGGATGGCGGAAGCGGCGGAGCGGCAACGGCAGTTCGGAATTGGAGGCAAAGATCGTCCCCGGCGGCGCATCGCGCAGCGGCACGGTCTTCTCGGCCAGCCGGTCGAACGCCTCGAACAGGATCGGCGCCGCCGCGCCGATGCCGGTGATCCCCGGAATCTGCGAGTTGTCGGGCCGGCCGACCCACACCCCGATCACGGTCTTGCCGTCAAAGCCGATGGCCCAGGCATCGCGATAACCGTAGGACGTACCGGTCTTGTAGGCGATGCGCCCGGCCGAGCCGTTGAGCGGCGGCGGCACATCGGCGAGGATGTTGGCGACATACCAGGCGGCGATCGGATCAAGCACCGGCGCCGGCGTCTCGGTTACCTCCGTCACGGGCTTCACCCCGTCGCGCAGCACCACGGGCGAGCCGCCACGACCGATCGCCGCGTAGATCGAAACCAGATCGCGCAGCGTCACGCCGACCCCGCCGAGGCCCACCGCGAGGCTCGGCGCCGTATCGGCCGGCAGCCGCGCCGCCGCATGCGCCCGCTTGATCCGCGCCACCAGCCGCGCCGGGCCGACCGCATCGAGCACTACCACGGCGGGGATGTTCAGCGATTCCGTCAGCGCCTGCCGGATCGACACGGTGCCGCGGTTGAAGCCATCGAAATTGACCGGCACATAGCCGTTGAACGCCGTCGGCCGATCTTCGATCAGGCTCTCGGGATGCGCGAGACCAAGCTCGAACGCGAGCCCATAGATCAGCGGCTTCAGCGTCGAGCCGGGCGAGCGCACTGCCTCGGTCATATCGACATAACCGTCGCTCTCGGCATTGAACAGCCCGGCTGAGCCCACGGAGGCGAGGATATTGCCGGTCTGCTGGTCGGCGACGACGATAGCCACCGAGAGCTTCGAGCCGAGCTGCGCCGCCCGATCGGCGCCGAGCCGCTCGAGCTTGGCTTGCAGCTTCCGCTCGATGGTCAGCTCGATCCGCCGTGCGTTGGGGTGCGCCTTGACCGCCGCCTCGGCGAGATGCGCCGCATACATCGGGAAGTCGCGCCTGACCTTGGGCATCGGCTCGAGCTTGGCCGCTTCGGCCTCCTCGGCGCTGATCACTTTCGCCCCGACCATGCGGTCGAGCACCAGGTTGCGCGCCGCCCGCGCCACTTCGATATCGCGGTCCGGCCGGCGCGCCTCGGGCGATTGCGGCAGCGCCACCAGCAGGGCGCACTCGGCGGTAGTCAGCCGCCCCGGCTCCTTGCCGAAATACGCAAGGCTGGCCGCCCGGATCCCTTCGATATTGCCGCCATAGGGCGCCAGCGTCAGGTAGAGCGTCAGGATCTCGTCTTTGCTGAGCACGCGCTCCAGCGCATCGGCATGCACCATCTGGCGCAGCTTGCCGGCCACATTACGAGTCGGCTCGCCGCCGATCAGCCGCGCCACCTGCATGGTGAGGGTCGAGCCGCCCGAGACGATCCGCCCTGCCCCGGCATATTGCACCGCGGCACGCAGCATCGAGGGCCAGTCGATGCCGTGATGGTCGTTGAAATGCTGGTCCTCGTAGGCCAGCAACATGTCGATGAAGCGCCGGTCGACCTCTCCGATCGTCACCGGCAGCCGCCAGCGCCCATTGGCCGTGGTGAACGGCCTGAGCAGCAGCCCCGCATTGTCGACGACCGCGGTCGAAACCGGCACCGCCGACACCACCGGGGTCGGTGGCAGCGTCGCCCGGATATCGCGCAGCACGGCAAGCCCATACTGGCTGCCGACCAGCGCCACGCCGGCGAGGACGATCAGCGTCGCAGTAAAGAGCCCCGGCGCGCGTCGGCGCCGGGGCTGCTGTTGGTGCGCGGCCGTGCTCATGGCCCGGTCGCGCCGACCTCGATCTGGCCCGCGTCGGTATTGGCGCGCAGCTCCGGCCGATACATGTCTTCGACCGTCGCGCCCGGCATCACGAAGCTGCCCGGCGAGACCGCACGCACCATGTAGGCGGTGGTCACACTACTTGCGGCCGACGTGAACTTGAATGCGGCGACGAACTGGTCGGTCCGCGATTCAACATGCGCCGGCGTATCGACGGTGAGCCAGCTCAGGTCGGCAACGCCCGAGCCCTGCAGCAGATCTGGGTTCTCGATCTCGAACCCGGCCGGCAGCGGATCGGCGACCACATACTGGCCCGAACCAAGCTGGGTCGGCTGCGTCGTCAGCACCACCACGAACCGATCGTTCTGGCGGATATTGCTGAGATCGGCTGGCTCGCCGTTCGGCAGGTAGTAGTCGCGCTGGATGGTGAAGCCATTCGAGCTCGCCGCGGGCGGGGTCGCCGGGATGGCGGTGACGGTCACCTTCATCTCGGTCGGACGATTGCCGTTGTTGACGATCTCGACGGCGTCATTGTCGAACGCCTCCTGGTCGTAGCGGCGATAGACGGTGCCGGTGAGCGGCTCGCCATCGATCGTCACCGAACCATCGCCGGCCTCGCGGGCCAGCGCCGAAGCGGCCACCAGCGTCCACGCATCCTCCTGGGTGGAGGTCCAGCGTTCCTTGTCGCGCAGCGTCGCGAGCTTGCTGGTCAGCGCGCCGATATCGACACCCGACGGCGTGAACTCGGCAGCAAGGGCAAGCACCCCGGCCGTGTCACGCAGCTGGCTGCCATAGTCGTTGCGGTACTTCGCCCGGTCTTCACGGGCCGCGAGGTCCTCGACGGCCGCCTGGAAGGCAGTCGCCGCACGGGTCCGGTCGCCATAGAGGGCGAGCGCGGCGCCGAGTTGGGCCTTGGCCAGCGGCGAACCGAAGGCGCTGAGGCGCGCCTCGAGATAGTAGCGCAGGTCGCCGATGGCAGCCCGGCCGGCGCGCGCCAGATCATAGAGCGCGAAGGCCACGTCCTCTCCGCCGACCGTGAAGTCGGTGGCGTAGGACACCTGGTTGCCGAGGTTGTCGAGCGCCCGGGTCATCGCCAGCTCCGGCACGTCGTAGCCTTCCGCCTTGGCGCGGAGCAGGAACTCGGTGACGTAGGCGTCGAGCCACAGGTCGGTGCCGTCATACGGTCCCCAGAGGCCGAAACCGCCGCTGGAGGTCTGCTTGGCGAGCAGGTTCTTGATCGCGTCCTTGACCCGCTGGGTGATCGCTTCGTCATCGCCCAGACCAATCATCGAGGCGACTTCGTTGAGATAGAGCAGCGGCAAGGCACGGCTCGAAGTCTGCTCGGCGCACCCATAGGGGTAGCGATCGAGCTGCATCAGCAGGCCCGGCACATCGAGGCGGGCAATCGGCCCGACCGCCAGTGTCAGTTCGCCGGTATGCGGCACCATGTCGGCGAACAGACTCTTGTCGAGCGTCGTCGTCGCGCCAACCTCCAGCGGGATCAGCTGGCTGGTGGTCATCGGTGCGCTGGCAGCGCGGACCCCGAGCGTCAGCTCCTTGGTCTGCGTATCGCCGTTCGGCGCGGTGACGATCACCTTGAGCGTCTGGTCGCCGATCTCAGTGCCGGTGAGGCTGAGGTTGAGCGCGGTGCGCTCGCCGGTCGGCAGGTCCACCGAAGTCTCGGCCGCATCGGTCGAGAGCCCCGTGCCGGTATCCAGCGCCACCTTATAGGTGCCCGGCTCGCCGGCGATGTTGTTGACCTCGACGAGGAGCCGCGAGGTGTCGTCGAGCCGCAGGAACCGCGGCGGGCTCAAATTCACCACCACCGGATCGCGCACGATCACGTCGGCCGAACCATGGCCCACGGCCCCGGCGCTCCACGCCATCGCCATCAGCCGCACCGTGCCGTTGAAATCCGGCATGTCGAAGCTGATCGTCGCGGTGCCGTCGGCACCCACTTCGACGATGCCAGAGTGCAGCGCCACGAGGACAGTGGTTGCGGGCGGCGTGCCGAAGCGCGAGGCGCCCTCGTCACCACCGGTGCGGAACGCCCCGGGTGTGCCCTGCATCGGATCGATCAGCTGGCCATAGAGATCGCGCACCTCGACGCCGAGCTGGCGCTGGCCGAAGAACCAGCCATCCGGATCCGGCACCTGGAACTTGGTGAGGTTGAGGATGCCGAGATCCACCGCCGCCACGGCCACATAGGCCTTGTCGCCGGGCTGCACGTTGGCCAGCTTCACCGTGGTGGTGAAGGCCTGGCGCGGCAGTGCTTCCTTGGGCGCATCGAGGCTCAGGTCGAGCTTCAGGTCACCCGGTTCGACATCGGCGAAAGCAAGGCCGAGCGCCCGCGCCGGCATGCGCTTGGCTTCAGCGCTGGCCGGACGGTAGAGCATCGCCGTCACATAGGCGCCCGGGCCCCAGTCGTCGGTGACTTCCAGCGGCACGGTGGTGCCGCCTTCGGGTACTTCGACGGCCTTCATGTCGATGATGCGATCGTCGACCACCATCACCAGCGCGGTGCCGGCGAACTGCGGATCGAGCTTCAGGTTCGCGGTCTCGCCCTTCCGGTAAGCCGGCTTGTCGAGCGCCACCGACAGCGTGTCCGGCGTGTCGGAGCCCGCTTCCGGATAATAGTAGCCGGCATAGAACTCGTAGCTCGACGAGGTGGCGCCTTCACCGGTGCTCGACACTTCGAGCCGATACTGGCCCCAGCTGACGGCTGCGCCGACGGCCACCGGACCGGAGGCGAGCGCGTCGACGGTGCCATTGGCCACTTCGCGCGTCGTGGTGATGGCTTCCCACTTCCAGGTGCCGCTGTTGCGATACCACTGATAGGTGGTCTCGACCCGCGACAGCGACCACTCGAGCCCGGCCTCATCGACGGTCGCGCCATCCGGCGCCACCGCGATCACGTCGAACATCGCTTCGCTGCCTTCGGCCAAGCCGCTGGCATCGGCAAATTGCGGCTTCAGCCCGATGCGATTGCCATCGGCCAGCACCGGACGGCTGAGGCTGCGCTCGATGGCGCGGCCATTGCTGTCGACGAGGCGCAGGATCAGCTGCGCTTCGAGCGGCCGCGTCGTCGCCTGCGGCGCGCTGACCGTAACTTCGGCGGTGACATTGCCGGCTTCATCGGTGGTGCCGACGACGCCGAGCGGCTCGCGCGAGGTCTCGAACGTGTCGTCGAGCCGGCCGAACGTGTAGCCCGGATAAGCCGGCAGCGAGGTCACCGGCCGCAGCACTGCATCAGCCTCGACCGCGAGGTCGGGCGCCGTGGCGCCATAGAGATACTTGGCGGTCACTTCGACCGGCGTCACTTCGCCAGTCCTGATCGGCGCATCCGCCGCGCTGATCTCGAAGGCCAGCCGTTCCGGCTCGAAATCCTCGACGAGGAACCCGACGCTGGTCAGCGAGTCGGCCTTGGGGTCGGCATAGAGCCGCATGGTCCACGAGCCGCGCATCGCTTCGGGGTCGAGCGTCACGGCGCTGAAATAGCCGCCGGCGCCGGCGTCGTTGAGCAGTTCGGTGCTGGAGATCACCCCATCCGGGCGCTGCACTTCCAGCGTCAGCGGCAGGTCGGTCACCGCCTTGGCTTTCACATCACGCAGGATCGCTGTGAGGAACACCGTTTCGCCCGGACGATAGACGCCGCGCTCGGTGGTGGCGAACAGGTCGAGCGGACCCGGCGACGGCCGGCCCTCGACGCCACGGTCGGTGAGATCGAACGCCGCCTTGGAAACGTCGAGGAACGCATAGTCCCCGCCATCGGTCTCGGTAGTGATCAGTTGCGGCGCCCGGCCGCCTTCGCCACGCGACAGGCCCGGCGCGAAATCGGCCCGGCCATCAGCATCGGTCACCGCTTCGCCGAGGATCTCGTTATTGACGGCAACGAGGCGCACCTTGGCGTTGGCCACCGGCTGCGCGCTGGTCAGCGAGCGGACGAACGCATGGACGCCATCATCACCCGAGACCGTGGTCAGGCCCAGATCAGTGACGATGAACCACTGCGTCGCGACTTCCTTCCAATACTCCTGCTGCACGCCATTGACCTTGGCGGTCACCACATAGGCGCCGGGCTGCAGCTCCTTGACGATCTCGGCGACCGGAATGGCAGTCACCGTCATGGCGTTGGGCGCGCCCTGCGCCAGATCGACCTGGCCTTCCCAGGTCTTCTCGCCGGTCGAGCTGGCGACGTCCTCGGCCGAATAGCCATCGAGCGTGCGCTGGAACACGCCGTTGCGCACCGCGGTGGCGATCGAACGATCGCCGATCCGGTAGATCACCACGTCGGCAGTCTTGGCGTTCACCGAAGTGATCGGCAGGCCACCGCCGAGTCCGGCGGGCATCACATAGGCATTGTTGGCAAAGCCGACGAACGGCGCGCGATCCGGCACGAAGAGGTCGAGCTCGACGTCGGCGCGCAGCTCTTCACCATTGGCCGAAGGCAGCCCGGCGCGCAGCTTGATGTGGTAGCGCCGGCCATGCTCGACGCCGGTGATGCAGATCTGGCTCTGCTCGGTCTCCACCGCCACGGTCGGCGCGTTGTCGACCACCACATAGCTCGAAAGATCGGTATCGCCCGAGGGCAGCGAGTCCGAGAACACCGCGCAGATGCGCGGGTTGGCGGCTTCGGCATCGACCTGGTTGGAGGTGACGCGGAAGCCATGCTCGGCGACGGCCTTTTCCAGCGCCGCTTCGCGGGTGGAATCGTCAACCAGCGCCAGGCTGGCGCGATAAGTGGCGATGGTCTCGCGCCACATCTCGCGGCGCGACAGCGACAGGGCAAGCGCGCCCAGCGCATCAGCGCGTTCGGCCACCGTTTCGGACAGCATCAGGGCATTCATCGCCGCATAGGACGAGTTGACCGCGAGATCGTAGACGCCGTTACCGGCCGCCGCCTCGATCACCATCCGGGCTTCGCCCTCGGCCGCGAGCTTCAGCCACACCGAAGGGTCGTTCTTGTTGATCGCCAGCGCCTGGCGATAGGAGACCATGGCAGCCGAGGGGTTCGACTGCGCCGAGGCTTCATCGCCGGCGGCAACCAGGTCTTCGTAGCTGACATCCGGCGGCGGCGGGTCGGTCTGCGGCAGGCTGGTCGCCATGTAACGGGCGGAATCGACCAGGTCCTGCGCCGGGAACGGCAACTCGCTCAGCCGCGCCTCGACCGTCTCGGCCAGCGGCGGGGTGAAATCGACGCGGCCGGACGTGGCGCCCTTGAACGCCGTCTCGGGGCCGACATCGCCCTTGAGGAAGCACCAGCCGGCCTTCTCGTTGAAGGTGAAGGCACGGCAGATCTTGTCATCGGTACAGGCGGCCGAGCAGGCGTCGACATCGACATCCTTCAGCACCGAATAGTCGAAACCTGGGAGATCGGTGCCCGGCAGCAGCGTGATGTTGCGATCAGCCGCATGAGCTGGGCTGAGGGCAAGGGTTCCGGCCACGACAAGCCACCAGATCGACCGAAAAAGCCGCTGCATTCCCAAACCCCTATCATATCGAATAACTGCGCCACCCTATGATGACTGGGGCTGAACGACAAATGAATGACGGGTGGGGAATGCGCTGTATCTGACAAAGAAGGGGGGCGGGTTGGCCACCAGGCAAACCACCAACACCGGTGTCATCCCAGCGAAAGCTGGGACCCAACTCGCAGCTGGAGCAGGTGGATAATTGGGTCCCAGCTTTCGCCGGGATGACATCGAGTTTGGGGTGCCCCCAACGGCAAAAGCCACCGGCCTCTCCGTCATCTCCCCCCTTGCGGGGGAGAATGGAATTTCTTGGGCTTAGCCTCTTCGCTAAGCCTTAGAAATTCCAAGAGGGGGGACGTTTCGGGCACCGACTCTCCCGCCCACCGCCAGCCCCCTACTCCGCCGCCTCCAGCCTATTCACCTCGATCAGCCCGCGGATCTCCGCCCGGCACGAACCGCAGTTGGTCCCGGCCTTGAGCGCCACCCCGATCGCCTCGACCGTGTGGCAGCCGCCCCGCGCCGCTTCGGCGATCTGGTTGGCCCCCACCCCGTAGCAGGCACAGACGATCGGGCCCGGGTCCGGCCGATCGGCGCCCGGGCGACCGACAAGGATATCGGCGCGCCGCGCCGGCTTGATGGTTTCGGTGAGCAGCGACACCGCCCACTGCCGCGACACCAGCACCGGGTCGGGTGACAGATAGAGCGCGAAGATCAGCTTGCCGCCCTCGAACAGCGCAAGGCTCTGCCGCCCGCTGGCCTTGTCGGCGATACTGAGGAGTTCGACGTGCTCGCCCACCCCGAACGCGGCGCGGGCCCAATCGACCCAATCCTCGGGTTCGGTGATGAAGGCCAGTTCCGCCCGCCAGCCGCCTGGTGTTTCGGCGATCGCCCAGTAATCGGTGCCGGCGAAATCCGGGCGTGTGCGGCTCACTGCGAAGCCGTAGCGCCGGGCCAGCGCCGGCCCCGCCACCACCATCGCCGATTTGAGCGCCGGCTGCCCCGATTGCGGGTCAACCTGCCCACCCACCAGCGCATCGATCCGGCCCTCCGCCGAGAACCGGTCGGTCCAGTGCATCGGCACGAACACCGATCCCTTTTGCTGCCGTTCGGTCACCAGCGCCCGCACCAGCACGCTGCCATGCCGGTTCTCGAGCCGTACGAGGCTCGCGTGCCGGATGCTCTTTTCGATCGCGTCGTCGGGGTGCAGCTCAGCGAACGGCTCAGCCATATGCGCTGAGAGCCGCGCCGCTTTGCCGGTCCGTGTCATGGTGTGCCAGTGGTCGCGCACCCTTCCGGTATTGAGCACCAGCATGCCCGGCGGCGGGGTCAGCAGCGGCGGCGGCGCCACGGCAACGAAGCGCGCCCGCCCGTCAGGGGTGAAGAACCGCCCATCGGTGAACATCCGCGCCGTGCTCCGCACCGAGCGCACTGGCCACTGCACCGGCTGCAGCCCGTCATAGTCGGCATGCATCAGGCCACTGAGATCGAAATCCCGCGCGCCGTCGTTCTCGAACCCCGAGAGCGCCGCGTGCTCGGCAAAAATCTCGGCGGGCCTCTGGTAGGCGAACGCCTCGGCATGGCCCATGCGCTGCGCCACCTGCGCAACGATCCACCAATCCGGCTTCGCCTCCCCCGGCGCCGCGAGGAACGGCCGCTGCCGCGAGATGCGACGCTCGGAATTGGTCACCGTGCCGTTCTTTTCGCCCCAACCCAGCGCCGGCAGCCGCACATGGGCTTCCACCGCCGTATCGGTCTTGGCGTTCATGTCCGACACCACGACGAACGGACAGGCGCGGATCGCCGCCCGTACCTTGTCGGCCTCCGGCATCGAATCCACCGGGTTGGTCGCCATGACCCAGAGCGCTTTCACCTTGCCCCGGGCGATCGCCTCGAACAGCTCGACCGCCTTCAGCCCCGGCTTTTCCGCTACCCGCTCCGAGCGCCAGAACCGCTTTACTCTTTCGATATTGGCCGGCTCAAAATCCATGTGCGCCGCCAGCATATTGGCGAGCCCGCCGACTTCGCGCCCACCCATGGCGTTGGGTTGCCCGGTGACCGAGAACGGCCCCATCCCCGGCAGGCCAATCCGCCCGGTGGCAAGATGTACATTGACGATGGCGTTGACCTTGTCGGTGCCGGTCGCCGACTGGTTCACCCCCTGCGAATAAACCGTCACCGTCCGCGTCGTCTCGGCGAACCAATCGTAGAACACCGCGATGTCGCGCAGGCTGAGCCCGGTGGCTTCCGCCACCCGCTCGAGGTTCCAGCTCCGCGCCACGTCGAGCGCCGCACCGAACCCGTTGCTGCTCTCGGCGATGAACTCGGCATCGACGGCGTTCCGCTCGGCCAGCGATTTCAACAGCCCGACAAACAGCGCCGTGTCGCCATCCGGCTTGATCGCGAGATGCAGGTCCGCCTGGTCGGCCGTGGTGGTCCGCCGTGGGTCGATCAGGACGATCCGCATCCCCGGCCGCTCGGCCTTCGCCTTGACGATGCGCTGATACAGCACCGGGTGGCACCAGCTGAGGTTGGAGCCGACGAGGATGATCAGGTCGGCAAGTTCGAGATCCTCGTAATTGCCCGGCACCGTATCGGAGCCGAAGGCCCGCTTATGCCCGGCCACCGACGAGGCCATGCAGAGCCGCGAATTGGTGTCGATATTGCCCGAGCCGATGAAGCCCTTCATCAGCTTGTTGGCGACGTAATAATCCTCGGTGAGCAGCTGCCCCGAGCCGTAAATGGCAACCGAGTCCGGCCCGTGCTCGGCGATGGTCGCCGCGAAAGTCGTCGCCACGAGGTCCAGCGCCTGGTCCCAGCCGGCGCGCTCGCCGCCGATCTCCGGGTAGAGCAGCCGCCCCTCGAGCGACAGCGTCTCGCCCAGTGCCGAGCCCTTCGAACAGAGCCGCCCGAAATTGGCCGGATGCTCGGGGTCGCCGGCGATCGTCACCGAGCCATCGGATTGCGGCGTCGCCAGCACCCCGCAGCCGACACCGCAATAGGGGCACGTGGTGCGGATGGTTGAAGAAGATTGAGACATGGTGGCTCCGCGACCCCTCATCCGCCCTTCGGGCACCTTCTCCCACAAGGGGAGAAGGCGATCGAACTGAGGACTCTCAGTCGGGATGCCTTCTCCCCTTGTGGGAGAAGGTGGCGCGTAGCGCCGGATGAGGGGTGGTCAGCCACGATGTCTAGTATCCCCCTACTCCGCCGCCGCCAGCATCGCGACGGCCGCCATGAAGATCCTGTTGTCGACGACATTGAGCGGCACGGTGCGCACCCGGCCTTCGTCGGCGCCCTGCGCTTCGCCGGTCTCGAGCGAGAACACCCAGTTGTGCAGCGGGCAGGTCACCTGCGCCCCATGTACGATCCCTTGGCTCAGCGGCCCGCCCTTGTGCGGGCAGCGGTCCTCGATGGCGTAGACCTTGTCCTCGGCGGTGCGGAACACCGCAATCTTGCCCACCGGGGTGTTGACGCAGCGCGCCCCGCGACGCGGGATCTGCTCGAGGCTGCCGATTTCGACCCAGTCTTCCATCAAGCTCACTCCGCTGCCTGCGGCACGCCGAATTCCGCCAGCGCGGCGAACTCGTGTGCGTCCTTGCCGTTGACCCGCTCTTCCCACGGATCGACCTGGGCGAACTTCTGGCTGAACACGAACCGATCGTAATAGAAGCGGCGCTTCTCGCGATCCTTGACGATAGCGGCCTGGATCGAGTCCATGCCCACCCGCTTCAGCCACTTGTACATGCGCTCGAGATAGCGCCCCTGCTCGCGATAGAGCTGGGTCAGCGCCGCGATGATCTCGATCGCCTCGTCCTCGCTGTCGGCGTGGCAGAGAGCTTCGGTGCCCTTGATGTCGAGCCCGGCCGCACCGGCAAAGACGATGTCGTAGCCACTGTCGACGCAGATCACCCCGACATCCTTGCAGGTCGCCTCGGCGCAGTTCCGTGGGCAGCCCGACACTGCCATCTTCACCTTGGCCGGGGTCCAGCTGCCCCACATGAACTTCTCGAGCTTGATGCCGAGCCCGGTCGAATCCTGCGTGCCGAACCGGCACCAGTCCGAGCCAACGCAGGTCTTCACCGTGCGCAATCCCTTGGCATAGGCAGCGCCCGAAACCATGCCGGCGGCGTTGAGGTCGGCCCATACACCGGGCAGGTCTTCCTTCTTCACCCCGAGCAGATCGATACGCTGCCCGCCGGTCACCTTGACTGCTGGGATGCGGAACTTGTCGGCGACGTCGGCGATGGCGCGCAACTCGTTCGGGCTGGTCATGCCGCCCCACATGCGTGGCACCACCGAGTAGGTTCCGTCCTTCTGGATATTGGCGTGCACGCGCTCGTTGATGAAGCGCGATTGCCCATCATCCTCGTATTCGCCCGGCCACGTCGCGATCATGTAATAGTTCAATGCCGGCCGGCACTTGGCGCAGCCGCATGAAGTCTTCCACTCAAGCTCCTGCATAAGTTGAGGAATGGACCTCAACTCCTTGGCAACAATCAATCTCCTGACTTCGTCATGGCCGAGATCGGTACATTTGCACATCGGCTGCACGGCGGATGGATTGTAGCTGTCGCCCAGTGTCAGCAGCAGCAGTTTCTCGACCAGCCCGGTGCACGAACCGCAGCTCGCCGAGGCCTTGGTGTGGGCGCGGACATCGTCGAGCGAGGTCAGGCCCTTTGCCGTGATAGTGCCGGTGATCTTCGACTTACATACGCCGTTGCAACCGCAGATCTCTGCCTCATCCGGCAAGGCTGCAACGGCCGCCGTAGGGTCCAGCGGGGCACCACCCTGGTAGTTCTGACCGAAGATCAGCGTGTCGCGCATTTCGCGCGTATCGACGCTGCGCTTCAGCATATCGTAGAACCACGGCCCGTCGCCGGTATCGCCGTAGAGCACCGTGCCGATGATCCTGTCGTCCTTGAGGATCAGCCGCTTGTAGACGCCGGCCGAGGCATCGCGCAGCACGATCTCCTCGCGGTCGTCGCCCTCGGCGAAATCGCCGGCCGAGTAGAGGTTGACGCCGGTGACCTTGAGCCGGGTCGCCGTGGCGACCGGGGTGAAGGTCGCCTTGTCGTCGCCGCAGAGCTGCGCCGCGAGGACATTGGCCATGTCGTAGAGCGGCGCCACCAACCCGAAGGTCGCCCCGTTCACTTCGACGCATTCGCCCAGCGCATAGATCGAGGGGTCGGAGGTGCGCATCTGCGCGTCGACCACGATGCCGCGATTGGCGGCGAGCTCGGCAGTCTTTGCCAATGCAACGTTCGGCCGGATGCCGACTGCCATCACCACGAGATCCGCCGGGATCACCGAGCCATCGGCGAACTCGACGCCGGTGACCCGCTTGTCGCCGAGGATCTGCTTGGTGTTGGCCGAGGTCATCACCTTGATGCCGCGCGCCTTCATCGACTCCCCAAGCAGGTACCCGGCCGCCGGATCGAGCTGGCGTTCCATCAGCGTCGGCATCACGTGCACCACGGTGACGTCCATGCCCTGCTCGTTGAGCCCGGCCGCCGCCTCGAGCCCGAGCAGCCCGCCGCCGATCACCACCGCCCTGCCCTTGGCCCTCGCCGCCATCATCATGACGTTGACGTCGTCGAGGTCGCGATAGGTGACGACGCCGGCGAGGTTGGCGCCCGGCACCGGAATGATGAACGGCACCGAGCCGGTGGCGATCACCAGCTTGTCGTAGCTCTCGGTGATGCCGTTGGCCGAGGTCACCGTCTTGTTGACCCGATCGATGCTCTCGATCTTGCAGCCCTTGTAGAGGGTAATGCCGTGCTTGATGTACCAGGCGTCACCGTGGATCACGATGTCGTCGAAGCTCTTCTCGCCCGACAGCACAGGCGAGAGCATGATGCGGTCGTAATTGACCCGCGGCTCGGCGTTGAAGATCACCACGTCGTAGCGATCAGGATCGGTCTCGAACAGCTTCTCCAGCGCCCGCCCGGGCGCCATGCCGTTGCCGATGATGACGAGTTTCTCTCTCACTGAACGGTCTCCAGTTGAAGTTGCGCGGCCGGCTCTGCGCGGCTCATGCGGCGCACGGCGATGTGCATGAAGGCGAAGGCCACGGCGACGAGCACGAACAGCGCCATGAAGCAGCTGCTCCACAGGCCGGTTGCGTCATTGAGCCAGCCGAACAGCAGCGGCAGGATGAAGCCACCGAGCCCGCCGATCATGCCGACGAGGCCACCGACCGCTCCGACATTGTCGGGGTAGTAGGCCGGGATGTGCTTGTAGACCGCCGCCTTGCCGAGGCTCATGAAGAACCCCAGCACGAACACCAGGCCGATAAAGGCCCACGGGCTGATGCCGAAATTGACGGCAAAGCTGCCGCTGATGCCGTGCACCACCACGTCGCTCGAGGGCAGCGCCAGGATGAAGGTGGCGATCGCCGAGACGCCGAAGGTCCAGTACATCACCGTGCGCGCCCCGACCTTGTCGGAGAGCGAGCCGCCATAGGCGCGGAACAGGCTGGCGGGGATCGAGTAGGCGGCGGCCACCATGCCGGCGGTCTTGATGTCGAAGCCGTAGACGCCGATCAGGTAGCGCGGCAGCCACAGCGTCAGCGCGACGAAGGCGCCGAAGGCGAAGAAGTAGTAGAGGCCGAAGCGCCAGACGCGGATGTCCTTGAGCGGTGCGAACTCGGCGGCGAGGCTGCGCTGCGGCGCGCCTTCCTGGCGGCGCTTGACCAGCACCGGATCGTCCTCGGTGGTAAGCCAGAACACCACCGCCATGACGGCGAGCACGGCGGCCCAGCTGAGCGCCACTGCCTGCCAGCCGAATGCCACCATGACGAAGGGCGCGACGAACTTGGTTACCGACGCGCCGACATTGCCGGCGCCGAAAATCCCCAGTGCCGTACCCTGCTGCTTCTGCGGATAGAACCGCGACACATAGGCGACGCCAACCGCGAACGAGCCGCCGGCAAGGCCGACGCCCAAAGCGGCAATGAGGAACTGCTCATAGGTCTGGGCGAAGACGAGGAGAGAGGTCGCGATCGCCGCCGCCAGCATGGTCATGGTGTAGACCAGCCTTCCGCCATAGCGGTCGGTCCAGATGCCCAGAGCGATGCGCGCCAGGGAACCGGTCAGCACCGGAGTGCCGATCAGCAGGCCGAACTGCGTATCGGTGAGACCGAGTTGATCCTTCAGTGCCACGCCGATGATCGAAAAGATCGTCCACACGGCGAAGCAGACGGTGAAAGCGATGGTCGACAGCGCCAGCGCGCGGTGCTGCGAACGGGTTTGAGCATCGGGGCCGCTCATGGAATTCTCTCCGCTGGGATGAGAGCCAAAACAAAAATCTCTTCACGAGGCGCGGGCCCGTCATGGGACCGTGCAGCTCACTGGCGACTTTGCCTGTTGGGGAGCGCCCACCGTTGGACGCGAGGGAGAAGCGAGCACTGCTCCTCACGAGAACTACAATGCACGTAGCGTGCCAAACTGGGTTAGCGGCAGAAACGCTAGGTTTGGCAGATGGTTAGGCGGATTCCGTGGAAATGATCAGGCAGCACGACTGACTAATTCGAATCCAGAGTGGGTGAGTTCATGCACATATTTTGCCCACAAGGATCGTGTGGCGAAGTTTTAGGCACAGATCACCGACCTCTCAGCGATCCTCCCCCGCGTGGCGGGGGAGGGGGACCAGCGAAGCTGGTGGAGGGGGGAGCCAG
>JAESFN010000371.1_pt1 | contig 46783 bp, 58 predicted proteins | sample 9269411 | NCBI WGS metagenome assembly JAESFN01 (sample SAMN14505399, study PRJNA617100) | algae metagenome | isolation source: Iphinoe sp. HA4291-MV1 and co-occurring heterotrophs from trail next to... | place: USA: Maunawili Falls, Hawaii | collected 2009-07-25
AGCGCCGCAAGGGCAAGACCTCCGACTACGGTCTGCAGCTGCGCGCCAAGCAGAAGCTCAAGGGCTACTACGGTTCGATCACCGAGAAGGCCTTCAAGAAGCTCTACACCGAAGCTTCGCGCGTCAAGGGCGACACCGGCGAGCGCCTGATCGGCCTGCTCGAGAGCCGTCTCGACGCCATCGTCTACCGCGCCAAGTTCGTGCCGACCGTGTTTGCGGCCCGCCAGTTCGTGTCGCACGGCCACATCCTGGTCAACGGCAAGCGCGTCAACATCCCCTCCTACCAGGTGAAGGTTGGCGACAAGGTCGAGGTCAAGGAGCGTTCCAAGCAGCTCGGCATCGTGCTCGAAGCCAACCAGCTGGCCGAGCGTGACGTCCCCGAGTACGTGGAAGTCGATCACTCCAAGCAGACCGCCGTCTACGTCCGCGTCCCGGCCCTGTCGGACGTGCCGTACCCGGTCCAGATGGAACCGAACCTGGTCGTCGAATTCTACTCGCGCTAATCGCGCGGAACGACCACTGGAATTGGAAAGGGCCGCCCGTTGGGGCGGCCCTTTTGTTTTGGGCCGAGCGAGGGTAGAGGTCGATTGCGGCATCGGGCTTTGGGGGTTCGATAGTGGGAGTGCTGGAACGGCTGCGCGAACTCTCCGGCACGACCGGGGAAATTGACGCGATAGCCGGAGATGGCGGCGTCGTCAGCTATCGCGACCTGCGCGAACGGGTTGTCGCCGGGGTCGAGTTCCTGAGCTCGCAGGGCATTAGCGGCGGTTCCTTCGTGGGCCTCGCCATCGAGGATGAAGCGGAGCACCTGATCGCTGCCCTGGCTTTGCTTGGTGCGGGCGCTCATCACGTCACGCTGGCCTCGCACGACACCCTGTCCTTCAAGGAGTCCCTGGCGCGACGTCTGCAGCTCACGCATGTCCTCGAGACCCAGCCGAATGCCGGCCTGTCGACGCTCGTGCACGTGAAGTGGCAAGCGCCTGAAGGCCGTCCCATCCAGGTGCGCCCGCAAGGCGAGAGCGAAGGCGTGGTCTATTTCAATACTTCCGGCACCACCGGCGAGATGAAGATCGTGCCGCTGGCGGATCGGCAACTCGCCGCGCAGGCTCGTCACCATCCGGACTATGCCGGCAGGCGGCTGCTCCGGCTGGGCTCGATCGAGCACAACATCTCGAAGCGGCTGCGGCTCTATTGCGTATATGACGGGGGCACCAACGTTTTCGTGCCGAAGGGCGACTTCGATCTGATCGAGTACTGCGCGCGCCAGCGCGTCAGTGAGCTCGACATCTCGCGGATGCACGCGACCGACCTGGCGACACTGCGCACAAGTGCGCTGCGCAAGTTGATGATCAGCGTAGCAGGCTCGCCTTTGCCGCTGGATGTGCGCCGCCGGGTAGAGGCGGAGGTGACGCCGCTCCTGACGGTGCGATATGGGGCGACCGAGTGCGGCACCATCGCCTTCGCCGGACCGGGGCAGCATGACGATCGGGAGACCGTCGGTGTGCCGGTCGATGGCCTCGAGCTGGAGGTTGTCGACAGTTCCGGCGTCCAGGTCAGGCCGCACGAGGCCGGCGACATCCGGGTCCGGGTTGACGGAATGGCATCGGGATACGTGGACAACCCGGAGGAGACAGAGGCACGCTTCCGTGACGGCTGGTTCTATCCTGGCGATGTCGGGACGCTGCTGGAAGATGGTCGGCTTGTCGTCCATGGCCGCGCGGACGACATGATGATCCTCAACGGGATCAACGTGTTCCCCGCCGAGATCGAACGCGTGCTCGAGCGCCATCCAGCCGTGCTGACATCGGCAGCATTACCGCTTCCGTCGCGCGTGCATGGGCAGATTCCGGTTGCAGCGGTCGAGCTGAGTCCCGGGGCGATGGTCAGCCCGCGGGACCTTCTGGATTACGCCAGAGAACAGCTGGCCCTCAGATCGCCACGGCGCATCATCGTGCTCAAGGCGTTGCCTCGAAACGAGCAGGGAAAGATACTGCGCCGAGAGCTTGCCAGCATGTTCAAGTTCGGGCGGCATGGGACCTGAGGGGCCGCCGGTCCATTCGGACGGGAAGAAGAAGGGCCGCTCCGGGGAGCGGCCCTCAGGTCTAGATGGTCGCCTCGGGTAGCGCCGCCTCCTTGATCGGCTCCGCACCGGCGGGAATGAAGCTTTCGAAGCGGTGCAGGCGCTGGTGGATCGACATCAGTTCGACGATCGTCGTCCAGGCACGGGCGAAAAACTGGAACGACGAGGCCACCTGGCCGAATGCGTTCTGCACCTGCTGGTAGATGCCCAGCGTCAGCGTGCCGGCAAGGATCGAGGGCGAAAGCGTGAGCAGCGGCACGTAGGCCGCGATCTGCAGGTACGCATACCGGGCGAGGTTGAAGTAGGTGTAGTGGAAGTAGAGCCGGAAGTAGTTCTTCTGCACGTTGGCAAAGAGCTGCCGGAAGGTGGGCGGATCGGAGCGGGCCGGATCGTCCTCGCCGTAGACGAGCTCCTTGCGCAGCGCCGCTTCGACCTTCTGGTTCTCGAAATTGAGGCCCGGCAGCTTGATGCCGACGCCCCAGAGCAGCGCCGTGCCGAAGGCTGCAACCACCAGTGCGATCCAGACCAGGCTGCCCGGAACCGGTCCGAAGATCGGCAGTTCCGAGACGTGCGTTGAGAGGCCCCAGAGGATCGGGATGAACACGACGAGGGTGATCAGCGACGAGACGAAGCTGGTTCCGAGGTCCTCGACGATCGAGGCAAAGCGCATCGTATCCTCCTGCACGCGCTGTGCCGCGCCTTCCACCGTGCGGAGGGAAGGCCAGTACGCCATGTAGTAGGACGTCATCGCCTTGCGCCAACGGAACACGTAGTGCGAGGTGAAGAAGGCAAGGATCACGAGGAAGATGATGTTGGGCAGCAGCACAGCCATCAGCGTGATGACATAGGGCCAGTACTGCTCGGGCGGGACCGACTTGGGTTGCGACAGCGCCTGCTGGACAACGTTGAAGAAGCCGCCCTGCCAGTCGTTGACGAAGGCGTCGATCTGCACCTGGCCATAGACCGAGAGCATCAGCACGGTGGTGCCGACCACACTCCACCAGTACCACTCGTTGCGCCGGTAGAAGTACCAGAACACGCAGAACAGCACGGCGAAGATCAGGATGTACTGGTACTCCCAGATCTTGCCGCCGTTCAGGAAGTTCGGGTCCTCGGCCACGCAGTTGGCCGGGGTCGCTGTTGGTGCTGCGCTTTCCGTCGATGCGGGAGCGCTCGGGTTGACCGTCTCCGCTCCAGCCGCGGGAGCAGTTGGTGTCTCCGCCGATCCGGCAGCAGCCGCATCCGGTGCGCAGATGGTGGGTGCCAGAAAGCGGTCGATGCTGATCGCTGATCTGAGCGGCGCGCCGCCAACAAAGAACAGCAATATGGCGACCAGTAGCAGCGCGATGGCCGACGAGAAGAACAGCTTGGGTTCGGGGAAAAATGAGCGGAACACGAGGCGACTCCTTGGGGTTCCGTGAGGTCGCTGTCATCTAACTGACTAAATCCGCGACCCGCAACAAATCAGGGCGAACCTTGCCGCGAGTTAAAATCGCCGCAAGCTTCCGGTAAGGCGCCGTGTCTGGTATCAGCGGCGCCATGAATGAGATCGTCCCTGCAGCCAAGATCGAGGCAGACGCCGAAGACCTTTCCGGCGCGCATCCGCTGTTTGCCGCGGCGCCGCGCAGCGTCGAGTTCAACAAGCTCAGGAAGCGGCTTGTGCGGAACATGCGCGAGGCGATCGAGAAGTTCGGCATGGCGCGGGCCGGGGAGAAATGGCTGGTGGCCATTTCGGGCGGCAAGGACAGCTACGGGATGCTGGCGCTGCTGCTCGATCTGAAGTGGCGCGGGCTGCTGCCGGTGGAACTGATCGCCTGCAACCTCGACCAGGGACAGCCGAACTTTCCCAAGCACATCCTGCCGGAGTGGCTGAGCAAAAACGGCATCGCGCACCGCATCGAGTACCGCGACACCTATTCGGTGGTGACCAGCACGCTGCCGCAGGGCGCGACGTATTGTTCGCTCTGCTCGCGGCTGCGGCGCGGCAACCTCTACCGCATCGCGCGGGAGGAGGGCTGTTCGGCGCTGGTGCTGGGGCATCATCGCGAGGACAGCCTCGAGACGTTCTTCATGAACATGTTCCACGGCGGCAAGCTCGCCGCGATGCCGCCGCGGCTGATGAACGACGACGGCGACGTCGAGGTGCTGCGGCCGATGATCTATTGCGCCGAGCCGGACCTCGAGAAGTTCGCCGAGCACATGGCGTTCCCGATCATCCCCTGCGACCTCTGCGGCTCGCAGGAGGGGCTCGAGCGCAACGCCATGAAGGCGATGCTCAACGACATCGAGATGCGGATGCCGGGGCGCAAGGACATCATGATCCGGGCGCTGGGCAATGTGCGGCCGAGCCACCTGCTCGACCCCAAGCTCTTCGACTTCCTCGGGTTGCAGGACGCGCCGGGTAAGGGCGACTGACAGCTGTCACGTTTGAGGGATACCGATCGCGCCCGGCCGTGCTAGTCCGGTGCGTGCCGTTTGTCCCGACCTGTGAGTGACCATGTCCAGCTTCGATATCGATCGCCTTGCCGTCATCCTGCGCGATGCGGCCAAGGCCGAAATCCTGCCGCGCTTCCGGCATCTCGACCCCGGCATGGTCCGGCAGAAGACCGATGCGATCGACCTCGTGACTGAAGCGGACGAGCAGGCGGAGCGCCGGATCAAGGCGGCGGTCGAGGCGGCGTGGCCGGAGGCGCTGTTCGTCGGCGAGGAGTCGGTGGCGGCCAGTCCCACGCTGCTCGATGAGCTCGATCGCGCCGAGTTCGCGATTGTCGTCGATCCGGTGGACGGCACGGCCAACTTCGCCGCCGGGCTGCCGCTGTTCGCGACGATGGCGGCAGTGGTCAGGAACGGCGAGACCATCGCCGGCATCATCTACGATCCGATGGGCGACGACTGGGTGCTGGCGGAGAAGGGCAGCGGCGCCTGGCACCGGCGGCCGGACGGCACGCAGCGGCGGCTGAAGGTGGCGACCGCACCCGGGCTCGCTGATCTCGTCGGGCACGTGTCGATCACCTTCCTGCCGCCGGAAAGCAAGCCGATGGTGCTGGCCAACCTCGCCAAGATCAAGGTGGCGGCCAACTACCGCGTCGCCGGGCACGACTACCGCACCTTCGCCACCGGCTTCTCGCACTTCGTAATGTTCAACAAGCTGATGCCTTGGGATCACCTCGGCGGAACGCTGATCTCCGAGGAGGCCGGTGGCTATGTCGCCCGCTTCGACGGTTCGGCCTATCTGCCGAGCCATCGCGACGGCGGGCTGCTAATTGCGAGTGATCGCGATACCTGGAATTTACTGCGCTCAGAGGTGTTTACGGTATAGTGGGGGTCTAGATCGTCGAGGGGAGACGCGGTTTGGATCAGCTGAATTACTGGGCGATCGCCGATCGCGAAGTCGAAATCCAGAACCCGATCACCGATCGGAAACTGCGGCTGCTGGACGACTACTGCTCGATCCGCGATGGGATGAGCGTCCTCGACATGGGCTGCGGCAAGGCCTGGGTGATGCGGCAGTGGGCTGAGAAATTCGCCATCCAGGGCGTCGGCATCGACGTCAATGCGCGCTTCCTCGAGGCGGCGCGCCGGAAGACGCCGGCGCGCGGCCAGCTGACTTTCCACAATACCGCAGTGAAGGGCTTCAATGTGGAGCCCGCCTCCTACGACGTGGTGCTGTGCCTCGGCGCGGCGGCGTCGCTGGGCGATGTGCCGGCGGCGCTCGAGTGGATGTCGAACGTCGCAAAGCCCGGCGGTTCGCTGGTGCTGGGGACGACGGTGCTCCGGCATCCGCCGGTTGTGCCGAAGGGCGATATCCTGCCGCCCGACACCGTGAGCATGATCGGCGTGATGGAGCGGCACGGTGCCGAGGTTTCGGCAACGATCAGCGCGTCCGACGCCGACTACGAGCGCTACCAGAGCCACCAGCGCCACGCGACGCTGATGTGGGCACGTGACAACCCGAACCACCGCGACCACGCCGAAGTGCTGAAGAAGAGCCGCGACGACTGGATGCACTACCAGCGCATCATCCGGCCGATGCTCGGCTGGACGATCTTCGTGGGCCGCAAGAACGGCTGAGCGCCGCCGCTCACTCAGCAACGAGGCGTTGTGGTACCCTGGTGCCGATACGCTCGCCTGGGGGGAGTCGGGATGAGTCCGCAACTGCTGAGCGCCGTAGTGACAAGCGGGATGGTTGCCGGTGCCCTCGATATCGGCGCTGCGGCGCTGATCAATCGGACGGCTCCCGTCACCATCCTGCGCTTCATCGCCAGCGGGCTCGTCGGCCCCAAGGCCTTGCAGGGTGGAACGTCGGCTGCGGTGCTGGGCTTTGTGCTGCAGCTGGCGATGGGCGTCACATCGCGGCGATCTACGGCGTCGCCAGCCGCTGGCTGCCGATCCTCGCCACCATGTGGATCCCTGCCGGCCTCGCCTATGGCGTGGGCATCTATGTGGTCATGACCTACGTGGTGATGCCGCTCTCTGCCGCGCCCAAGGGCTCACCGCCGGGGTTGGCGAAGATCGGCAAGGATTTGCTGGCGATGCTCGGCTTCGGCCTGATCATCGCCTACGCCGTGCATGTCGCATCGGTCTAGCCGGGCCCTAGTGCCCGGCGTCGCCGTGGCTCTCGTATTGCGGGCTGACGCCGAACAGCTTGCCCTTTTCGGCGATCAGTACGCAGCCGAAGGCCAGCAGCCCCATGGTCAGGTAGCCGGCGGCGGTGGGCGTGACGGTGCCGTTGAACTGCTGGCCGATGATGGTGCCGAGCAGCGCGCCGCCGACGGTCTGGGTGAAGCCGAAGACCGAAGCCGCGGTACCGGCCACCGCGCCGAGCGGCTCCATCGACAGCGAGTTCATGTTCGAGGCAGCCCAGCCGAACATCCACTGCACCACCAGCAGCAGCGCGAAGAACAGCCATAGCGGCATGAAGCCGGCGAGGCTGAGGATGACGAGGCAGGCGGCGGTCACCACGTAGACGATGATGGAGAAGTGGCTCAGCCGGCGCATGCCGAAGCGGTTGACGATGCGGGCGTTGGTGAACGCGCCGATCGACATGGTGCCCGCCATCAGTGCAAAGGCCACCGGGAACAGCGGTCCGAGCCCGTAGATCTCGACAAAGATCTGCTGGCTGGTGGAGATGAAGCCGAATAGCGCCGCAAACAGGAACATGCCGGCGAGGCCGTAGAACAGCGCCGACCGGTTGGTGAAGACCAGCCGGAAGCCGTCGGTGATGACGCGCAGCGTCAGCGGGCGGCGATACTCGGGATGCAGCGTTTCGGGCAGGCGGAAGAAGGCCCAGAGGCTGATGAGAGCCGCCAGCCCGCCCATGAACAGGAAGATGTACTGCCACGGGCCGGAGAGCAGGATCACCTGGCCGATGCCCGGCGCGACGATCGGGATGACCATGAACACCATGAAGGTGAGCGACATCACCTCGGCCATGGCCCGGCCCGAATACTTGTCGCGTACCACCGAGGTCGCGATGACGCGCGTCGCCGCGGCGCCCAGTCCCTGGGTGAAGCGGATGGCGAGCAGGATGCCGAAGGTCGGGGCGAACACCGCCGCGAAGGCGCTGATGACGTAGACGGTCAGCCCCACCAGCAGCGGACCGCGCCGGCCGTAGCGATCGGCCAGCGGGCCAAAGGCCAGCTGGGCGATACCGAAGCCCATCATGTAGGCACCGACAACGAACTGGCGCTCGTTTTCATGCGTAATGCCTAGCGCCTCGCCCATATAGGGCAGCGCCGGCAGCATCACGTCGATGGCCAGCGCGTTGAGCGCCATCAGGGCCGCCATAAGGGCAATGAATTCGACGCGGGACAGGTCCCGCGTGGCGACTGCTGTGTCTGACATTGTTTGCTCGATTTGGCCGGAGGGGGCCGGAGAGGCCGGGAAGATGCGCGCATCCCCGGCCTTTGGCAACCCGCGACTGATCAATACTTTGGAAAGGCGGAGGCTATTGCGCCGGCTTGAGCTGGAACGACTTGGCACTGAGCTCGCGGATCGGCAGGTGCACGGCCGCCGACGCGAGGCCGAGGAGGATGCCGAGGTACCACACGAGGCTGTAGGAGCCCGTGTGATCGTAGACGAAGCCGCCAAGCCAGACGCCGACGAACGAGCCGAGCTGGTGGCTGAAGAAGGCGACGCCATAGAGCATCCCCATATAGCGGGCGCCGAAGAACAGCGACACCAGCCCCGCGGTGAGCGGCACGGTCGAGAGCCAGAGCAGGCCCATCGCCGCGGCGAACACGTAGGCGCTGACCTCGGTGACCGGGAACAGCACGAACAGCCCGATGGCGACGGCGCGGCTGAAGTAGATGGTAGCGAGCAGCAGCTGCTTGGGCAGCCGGCCGCCGAGGTAGCCGGCGGTGAGCGAACCAATAATGTTGAACAGCCCGATCACCGCGATAGCCCAGCTGCCGACTTCCGGCGACAGCCCGCACTGCACCAGGTAGGCGGGCATGTGCACGTTGACGAAGGCGAGGTGGAAGCCGCACACGAAGAAGCCGATCACCAGCAGCCGGTAGGAGCCAAAACCCCAGGCGCGGCTCAGCGCTTCCATGAACTTGAGGTCGGCCTGGCCAGCGGCGCGCTCGGTGCGGCCGCGCAGCGCAAAGGTCAGCGGGATCACCAGCGCCAGGATGGCAGCGGCGTAGACGAGCGCGCTCTGCCAGCCGAAGTTGCTGATGAAGGCCTGGCCGATCGGGGCGAAGGCGAACTGGCCGAACGACGATGCTGCGGTCGCCACGCCGAACACGAGGCTGCGCTCTTCCTGCGGCACGCTGCGGCCGAAGGCGATCATCACGATCGAGAACGACGAGGTGGCGATGCCGACGCCAGTGATGACGCCAGCGGTGAGGTTGAGCATCGAGCCGGTGGGCGACACCACCATCAGGACGAGCCCGAGTGCGTAGACGAGCAGGCCGCCGACGATCACCTTGGCCGTGCCGTAGCGATCGGCGAGGCCGCCGGCGAACGGCTGCGCGATGCCCCAGGCGAGGTTCTGGATGGCCATCGCCATGCCCCAGGCCTCGCGGGTCAGGCCGAGATCGGTGGTCATCGGAAGGGTCAGCAGGCCAAAGCTGGTGCGGATGCCGTTGGTCACCGCCGCAATGATGCAGCCGCAGATGATCAGCGCGATGAGCGGCGTCGCCACGGAGCGGGAGGCGGTGATCGAGGACATGGCCGGGGACTCGGGGGAGTTGGACTGGGACCGTGTACTTACACCCTCGGCACGACCTGCCGGAAACGCATTTCGGTTATGGCAGCCATCACGTTGCGTGATCGTGGCCTCATGCCGCAGTTGTCTAGCGTTCGAGGAAGACTATATCCGTGGCAGCAACGGAGCCTTCCTCGTGATCCGCCATATCGTCTTCTTCACCGCCAAGCCGGCCAATCTCGATGCCGTCGTCGAAGGACTGGAGCTGTTGGGCCAGATCCCGCACTCGGAGCATTTCGAGGTGACGCGGAACACCAAGGTCGACCAGTTCGGCAACGATATCGACGTGGTGGTCTATGCGGAGTTCGCCGACGAAGCAGCGCTCGCCGCCTACAAGGCACACCCGCTATATGCCGAGGCGACACGCCGGGTGCGCCCGCTGCGCGAGCAGCGCTTTGCGGCTGATGTCCTGTCGCGGGCCAAGGTGGCGCTCCGCCGCTCGGCCTGAGCGCGAGATTTTTCTCTCGGCGCGGCGAAATCGCCGTCCGCGCGGAAGGAATTTCCAGCGATCAGCTTGCCCCGAAACTGAGCGCGGATGAGCTTGCCCCGCGACCGGGAGGGCAATGATGGACATCAAGGAAACCGAGGCGATGCTGGTGTTGAGCGCCAGCCGACGGCTCACCATTCCAGAGGTGAAGCAGGTCAGCCCCGCGATCACCGCCGAGATCGATGCCGACATCGCGCGCTCCGGGCTCGAGGTCGCCGGGCCATGGGTGTTCGTCGCGCAGCATTTGCCGAAGGACAGCAAAACGACGTTCGAGTTGCGCTTCTGCCGGCCGGTGCTGAGCGCCGACGCCTACGACGGGCCGTTCGCGGTCGAGCGCCTCGAGCCGATCATGGTGGCCAGCGCCGTGCACCAGGGATCGTTGCGGACGCTGTTCACGCAGGGCTATGCGCCGCTGGTTGCCGCCATCGAAGCGTCACGGCACGCGTTCTCAGGCGAGAGCCGCGAGATCTATCACCAGTGGGCCGGGCAGGGCGGGCGCTACCACCGCATCGAGATCCAGTTCGGGCTGGCGTATTGAGTCAAGTCGGGCTACCAGCGCCCTGTAATCACTGCACAATCGGAGGCACACATGACAGCAGCCATTGCCGAATGCCGGCGGGCCAATGCCGGTAACTGTGTGAGCGGCGCTGCCGCTCGATCGATTGTGCGCGGTGCCGATGGCGCCGCGATTACAGGACTTTTTGCTGAATGCAACTTCTTGACGAGACCGCCTATGAGGCCGTCCGCCCCCTTCTGACGCAGACCATTTCCCTCCACGCTCCGCCCGCGGCGATTCTCGCCGGCAGCCTCGACGGCGAGGTCTGGGCAGACAACCCGACGCAACCGGCAGTGGTGTTGGTGTCGGATGGCGAAGCCAGCTACCTCGCTGGTGATCCAGATCGGCTGCGGCAGCCAACGGCGCTACGCGAGCTGATTCCGGCCTGGACCTACTTCCTGCCCGAAGCCAACTGGGTCCCGCGGCTATCCGATATCTGGGACAATCCGTTCGCGCGGCCACACCCGCGACTGCGGTTCACGCTCGAGCGGCCGGTGGCCGCTGCTCCGGTGCCGGCTGGCTTCGAGCTCGTGGCGATCGATCATGCCGCGGTCGCCCGGCACCCGGCGCTGCTGGATTTCGCTGAGGATCAGGCAGATGGCTGGCGGTCACTGTCGGACCTGCTCGACGCCGGTATCGGTCATGCGGTACTGCGCGAGGGCACTGTGGTCAGCCACTGCATGCCCGACTGCGTCCTTGCAGGCAGGACCGAACTGGGTGTGGGCACGGATGAAGGCTATCGCCGGATGGGTCTGGCTCGAGCGGCGGCATCTGCCGCGGTCGAGGCCTGCCTTGCACGCGGGATCACCGACATCGGCTGGCATTGCCACAGCTCGAATGCTGGCTCGATCCGCATCGCCGGGGCCATTGGCATGCGGCTCCAGGCGGAGTACGCAGGCTTTTCGAGCAACCTGCCGGCCGAGAATGTCGGAGATCTCAGCCCCGGGCAGTGCCGCGACTGGGGCCTGCATCTCGAGGCGGCTGCGAACAGTGTGAACTGGCACGGCTTCCATGCCGCAGGAGCCTGGGCGCTGGCGGGTGAGCACGAGCGGGCGCTGAGCTGCCTCGTCCGCCTGGTGGATAGTGGCTGGGAGGGGCAGGCCGAGTGGCTCGAGCAGCACTGGGCCTTCGCCGCGATACGCGACAGCAAGGCGTTTCGCGACATTGCAGCGCGACTGACTGACTGACCGGCTGAAAGCTAGAGGCCGCGCCCGGGCAGGGCGCGGCCTCTATGGTGAAGTCTTCGGTGTCAGGCGGTCTGCTTGACCGCGATGCCCTTGTCGGCGAGGTGCGACTGCAGTTCGCCGGCCTGGAACATCTCGGTGACGATGTCGGCGCCGCCGATGAACTCGCCCTTGACGTAGAGCTGCGGGATGGTCGGCCAGTTGGCGTAGGCCTTGATGCCCTCGCGCAGGTCCTGGTTCTCCAGCACGTTGGCGCTCTGGTAGTCGACGCCGAGGTAGCCGAGAATCTGTACGACGCGGCCCGAGAAGCCGCACATCGGGAAGTCGGGCGTGCCCTTCATGTAGAGGAACACGTCGTTGTTCTTCACCTGCTCGTCGATCAGTGCGTTGATGTCGCTCATATGCATGCCTTTCGGCCGGGGAGGATGCCGGCTCCGTTCTCTCGTTAGATAATCCTGCAATGCGGCGCTGTCGAGGTGGTCATCGTCATTTGACGATGCTTAGTCGCTCGGCGATCCATGGATGACCGGTGACGTCCTCGAGCTTGTCGTACTGCACAGCTTCCCAGCCGTGGGCGCGGGCGACTTTGACGATGTCCTCACGGTCATCGAAGAACAGCGGCGGCTCGGCCTGCGGGCCGAGGCGGTTCGACACCCAGTCGAAGTAGGGTTTTGCCGGTTTGGCGTGGCCGATGCGGGCCGAGTGGCACATGTCCTCGAACAGCTCGCCGAACCTCAGCTGCTGCCACAACCATTGGGCCCGCATGTGCTCCTGGTTGGTGGCGAGATAGAGCCGCGTACCGGCGGCCTTCAGCTGCGCCACGACATCGAGCAGCGGCTGATTGACGTTGCTGTCGTGGCTCAGCCAGTAGCCGGCGAAGGCCATGCTGGGGCCGCGATAGCCGAGACCGGGCAGGGTGCGATCCAGCGCCTCGAGCAGTGACATCTGCCCGACGACAACCTTCTTGATAAAGACGTCGTAGATGAACTCGGTCTTGAACCGCTCGGGATCGACCCCGAGGTCGGCGAGCAGGTTCTCGTCCCAGCGGATCTGTTTTTCCGGGTTGGCGTGATAGCCGTGCACAAGCACGCCATCGACGTCGAACAGGACGGTGCGTTGTGTTTCAAACGGCATCGTGGCCGCCAGCAGTGGGAACGATCTGTTCCAGTCTGGTGCGCATGTAGTTCAGTGCGTCGCGCTCCTGGCCGAACATACTGACATCGCGCTCGAAGCCTCGTTCGGAATAATAGACCGCCCAAAGTGCCCCACGCCGGTCGAGGACCAGCGCTTCGGATGGGTGACCGCCTTCGAAAGAATAGGCGTCTCGCTCGATGCCGGCTGCGCTGGCCCAGGCAACCAGATCGTCGCGGCTCAATCCGGCGCCTTGGTCTGCAGCGCGAGCGAGTGAAGCACTGTGCCCATGTCCGTGCCGAACGCAGCATTCACCATCTGGTGCTGCTGGACGCGGGTCTTGCCGCGGAAGGCTTCGGAAGTAACCGTTGCGGCGTAGTGGTCGCCGTCGCCGGCGAGGTCGCGGATTTCCACCGTTGCGTCGGGAAGCGCTTGCAGGATGCGGCGTTCGATTTCGTGTGCGGCCATACCCATAGCGAGTCTCCCGGTCGTTGAGCCCTGAGCATGATATGGCATGCGGGGAGGGGCCGTTCAACGGAGCGGGCGCCGGTTTCCCGACGCCCGCTGACTCACTCAACTGCTAGTTTCGATCAGGCTGCCTGGCGCTTGGGCAGCTTCCAGTTCGGCCGCACCCAGTGGCAGGTGTAGCCGTTGGGGATGCGCTGCAGGTAGTCCTGATGCTCGCGCTCGGCCAGCCAGAACGGGCCGACCGGCTGCAGCTCGGTCACCACCTTGCCGGGCCAGAGACCCGAGGCGTCGACGTCCTTGATGGTCTCCTCGGCCTCCGCCTTCTGCTCGGCGTTCTCGTAGAAGATCGCCGATCGATAGGCGCGGCCGACGTCGTTGCCCTGCCGGTTCTTCGTGGAAGGATCGTGGATCTGGAAGAAGAACTCCAGGATGTCGCGGTAGGTGATGCGGCTCGGATCGAAGATGATCTCGACCGCCTCCGCATGGTCGCCATGGTCGCGGTAGGTGGCGTTGGCCTTGCCGTCGTCGCCGGAGTAGCCGACGCGGGTGGAGATAATCCCGTCCTTGTGGCGCAGCAGCTCCTGCGCGCCCCAGAAACACCCGCCAGCCAGAACCGCCCGCTCAGTGGTCGTCATGATGGTCTCCATTATTTGGGATGCGCCATATATACGCACTGACGGCCGTTTTCGTTACAAGCGTTCACGAAAATGGCATCGCTGATGGGACCTTGAGCGCCTCAGACTTCGCTGATCTCGCCGGCCATGAACTCCGGGAACCAGCCTTCGTGCGCCTTCGTCAGGTCGGCGATGGCGACCGGGCGGGCTTCGCCGAGTGTCAGGCTAGTGCCCCCGGTGTTGCCGATCCAGGGCGCGAAGACGCCAGCGTACGGATAAACCTCGGCGTAGAACTTATCGAGGTTGGCCCGGCTCATGGTGACCAGGTAGCGGCCCTGGTCCTCGCCGAAGAACAGCGGCAGCGGGTCGCCGCCATCGAGTTGGTTGACCGTGGCGCCGATGCCTGAGGCCAGCGCCATCTCGGCGAGGCCGACCGCGAGGCCGCCGTCCGAGAGATCGTGCACCGCGGTCGCGACGCCGTCGCGGATCAGGATGCGGACGAGGTCGCCGACCTTCTTCTCATGCTCAAGGTCGACCGGCGGCGGGGTGCCGTCCTTGCGGTTGAACAGCTCGCGCAGGTAGATCGATTGCCCCAGATGGGTGCCCCACCAGTCCGGCGCGCCGAACAGAAGGATCGCCTCGCCTTCGGCAGCGAAGGCGGCACGGGCCATCTTCGACCAGTCGGGGATCAGGCCGACGCCGCCGATCGTCGGGGTCGGCAGGATGCCGCGGCCGTTGGTCTCGTTGTAGAGCGAGACGTTGCCCGAAACGATCGGGAAGCCGAGCGCACGGCAGGCGTCGCCGATGCCCTTCACCGCATGGACCAGCTGGCCCATGATCTCCGGGCGCTCCGGGTTGCCGAAATTGAGGTTGTCGGTGGCCGCCAGCGGGTCGGCACCGGTAGCCGTGAGGTTACGCCACGCTTCCGCAACCGCCTGCTTGCCGCCCTCGTAGGCATCGGCCTCGCAGTAGCGCGGGGTGACGTCGGAGGTGAAGGCGAGCGCCTTGGTGGGGTGGCCATCGACACGGATGACGCCGGCATCGCCACCGGGGCGCTGCAGCGAGTTGCCCTGGATCAAGGTGTCGTACTGCTCGTAGACCCAGCGGCGTGACGAGAGCGCAGGCGAGCCGAGCAGCTTCAGCAGTGCATCGGCGATGTCCATCTGCGGAATGTCATCGGCGGCGAGCGGCTTGGGCGGCACCGGGGCGACCCACGGACGGTCGTACTCCGGCGCTTCGTCGCCCAGCTCCTTGATCGGCAGGTTGGCGACTTCCTCGCCCTTCCACATCACGCGGAAGCGGAGGTCATCGGTGGTATGGCCGACGGTGGCGAAGTCGAGCTCCCACTTCTCGAAGACGGCGCGGGCCTCGGCCTCTTTCTCGGGATGCAGCACCATGAGCATGCGCTCCTGGCTTTCCGACAGCATCATCTCGTAGGGGGTCATGGCGTCTTCGCGCACCGGCACCATGTCGAGGTTGAGCTCGACGCCGAGGTCGCCCTTGGCGCCCATCTCGACGGCCGAGCAGGTGAGACCGGCAGCGCCCATGTCCTGGATTGCGATCACCGCGCCGGTGGCCATCAGTTCGAGGCAGGCTTCGAGCAGGCGCTTCTCGGTGAAGGGGTCGCCGACCTGCACGGTCGGGCGCTTTTCCTCGATGTCGTCGCCAAACTCGGCCGACGCCATGGTGGCGCCACCGACGCCGTCGCGGCCGGTCTTGGCGCCCAGATAGACGACGGGCAGGCCGACGCCTTCGGCCTTGGAGTAGAAGATCTTGTCGGTGTCGGCGAGGCCGGCCGCGAAGGCGTTGACCAGAATGTTGCCGTTGTAGCGCTCGTCGAACTCGACCTCGCCGCCCACGGTGGGGACGCCGAAGGAGTTGCCGTAGCCACCGACGCCGGCGACGACGCCGGAGACCAGGTGCTTGGTCTTCTCATGCTTGGGATCACCGAAGCGGAGCGCGTTCATCGCCGCCACCGGACGGGCGCCCATGGTGAAGACGTCGCGGAGGATACCGCCGACGCCGGTCGCCGCGCCCTGGTAGGGCTCGATGTAGCTGGGGTGGTTGTGCGATTCCATTTTGAAGACGATGGCCTGGCCGTCGCCGATATCGACGACGCCGGCGTTCTCGCCCGGGCCCTGGATGACGCGCTCGCCACTGGTGGGGAGCGTTCGCAGCCACTTCTTCGAACTCTTGTACGAGCAGTGCTCGTTCCACATCGCCGAGAAGATACCGAGCTCGGTGTAGGTCGGCGCGCGCCCGATCAGCTGCAGGATCTTCTGGTACTCGTCCAGCTTAAGCCCATGGTCGGCAACAAGCTCTGGCGTGATGGCGATGTGGTTGTTGAAGGTCATCCGATTCCGGCCCTGATGCGCTTGCGCCCGCTATAGCGGAAGCGGGCTCCGGGGGACACAGGAAATGCCTCAAATTTCCCCGCCGACCAGCATGGCGAGGCTGGAATTGTAGTATTGCGGGTCGCCGGTGACCTCGTCGCCGAGCCAGTCGGGCAGGTCCAGCTTGCCCGTCGGGGTTTCGAGCTCCACTTCGGCGATCAGCAGCCCGGCGTGGCGGCCGTGGAACTCGTCGACCACCCAGTCACCGCCCGGCAGGTCGAGGGTGTGGCGGGTCTTCTCGATCTGTGCGCCGCGGACGTAGCCCAGCATCTGGCGGGCGTCGGCGATGGGGATCTCGTACTCGAACTCGGCGCGGGCGAGGGCGGAGCCGCCGCTCTTGATGGTGAGGTAGCCGCTGCGGTCGTCAACGGAGCGGATGCGGACAGTGACGCCACTGCCGGCGGTGAGGTAGCCCTGACGCAGCAGCTGGGTGGAGGTCACGCGGTCGCGCCAGCCATCGCCGGCGATGAGGTATTTTCGCTCGATCTCGATGCCCATTACTCGGCGGCCTCGCGTTGCATCCAGCCCTCGAGGTAGGCAGCGAAGCGCGCCTTGAGCGCCCTCGGGGTCTCGGCAAACACCTGCAGGCCGAGCGCCGCGATCTTCGCCTCGTGCTCCTGCTGCCGCCGCGCCGCTGCCTCACGCGCAAAGCCGACATCGACCTCAATGCCGAGCGCCTCGGGGGTGGCAGCCAGCAGTTCGTCGAGCACAGCGAGATCGTGGTGCAGGCCGAGCAGTTCCGCCAGGTCGCCGGCGCTCTTGTGGGCCGAGGGCAGTACGTCCTGCGCGCAATCCTCGAGCAGGCCGAGCTGGTTCCAGTGATACTTGGCGTACTTTCGCCACTCGTGGAAGGCGTCGTCGGTGCGGTGCTTTTCGGCCAGCCGCCTGGTCCAGCGGCCGCGCTGGTAGGTCTGTTTCAGGCCCCTTGCGAGGGTGTCGATGTCGATGCGGCCGACCTGCCACTCCGGGCTCCGCGCTTCGAGTGACCGCATCTGTTCGGCAAAACGGGTGAGGCCTTCGACCTCGACATCCGCACCGCCGCCCAGTTCCGCCTCGATTGGACGGCCGGCCCATTGCATCAGTTCGACCAGCGTACCGCGCGCCACCCGCATGTCGCGGGCCTGCGCGAGACCGCGCGCCGCGTCGCGGACGAAGCCGTTCTCCGCGTCGTAGGCGGCGAAGTCGGGACGCACCAGCCGGAGCAGAGCACGCAGCTTCTTGCAGCGGCGCCGGGCCTCATGCACACGCCGTTCTGGCGACTCAGCGCTGTTCTCGGCGCCGGCGATGGCCTTGCCGATCTGCTCGCGCGCTATCCGCAGGAAGCCGTCACCGATGGTGACATCACTCCGCGACCACTGAAAACCCATGGGTACTCCGCCCTGCGATCGCAGAGCTTAGGGCGGGGCCGGTGTCACAAACAAGGCGTCAGGCGCTTGCCGGCTGCCGGCGGCCGAGCCAGCGGTCGATGGCGACGGCGGCGGCGTAGATCACCACGAAGCCGATCAGCATGAAGACGCAGTTGATCGCCACCTGACCGTAGCCCAGCTCGTTGGCGCGCAGGATCGGGTAGGGGTACTCGTTGACGAAGGCGCCTCGGATCATCACCACCGCGAGGTAGCCGAGGGGGTAGACCAACAGGCGCGGGAGATCGGCGTAGCGCAGCGTGCCGTGTCCCGGGGTCAGGATCCACCAGAGCACGAACAGCCAGGGCGCGAGGTAGTGCATGTAGATGTCGAGGACCTGGCCGAGCCCGCTGGGATCGGTGAGGCCTGACAGGAAGAAGATGTAGTAGAGCGACACCATGGCGATGGAGCCGGCGGTCAGGGCCCGCGCAAACGGCGTGCGCCACCAGCCAAGCCACGACCAGCCCGAGGCAGTCGCCACATAGCAGAGCGCCATCATGGTGTTGGTGAGGATGGTGAAGAAGGTCACGAAGTAGAACAGCGCGCCCAGCACGCTGTCGCCATTGGCGAGGCGCGCGACCAGCGTAAGGTAGAGCTGCAGCACGAGGGAGATCGGTCCGGCGATCGCACCGAACCACAGCAACACCGTTCGCAATGTCATGCCGTTTTCCCCCTGTGCGCCAACAGGCGATCGCCCCAGACAATGATCACGGAAAAGATGCTGACGGCAACCAGCAACACGGCGACGCCGATGGCGACCCCGCCGTAACCGAACTTGTCGGCATCGAGGATGTCGTAGGGGTACTCGTGCACCACCGCGCCGCGCAGCAGCACCCAGGCGACGTAGCCGACGCCGGGCAGCAGCATCAGGCCGATATGCTTGAAGCGCAGCGGGCCATGTTGCGCGAACAGCGCCCACCAGGCGAGGTAGAGCACCGGCGCGATGTAGTGCAGCAGCCAGGTGGCAATGCCGAGCCCGCCCTCGAGCTTGAGGGTCGGAGCCAGCATGAAGTGGTAGTAGAGCATCACCAGCGTGATGAAGGCAGCGGCAGACGCCATGATCACCGGACGGCGGAACCAGCTGAGCCAGACCCAACCGGACAGCACCGAGGCGTAGGTCAGTAGCAGCCACAGGTTGGTCAGGTGGGTGAAGTAGGTCCAGAAGTAGATGAAGGCGTCGGGGAACGACCGCGCCACTTCATTGGTCGCCGACGCGGTCATGACTGACGGGAAGATCTCCCAGCCGTCGATGGCCAGTCCTACGACGCCGGCTGCAACGCCGGCCAGAGCGAGCAAAGTCCGCAACATTATGACTCGCGGCAATATTTCAAACAGACCGAACCATAGAGCGCGCCCGGCGCTATCGCCAAGCGCGCCCCATGAGTTTTTCTGCTAGCGCAGCAGCCACCAGTCGGCGCTCAGCCAATCCTGGCCGATCGGGGTGATCTGCAGCGTGCCGCTCTCGACATTGAGGTAGCCGTCGGCCTGCGCGACATTGCGGAAGCGCACGTAGTAGCCGCCGCCGCTCGACTCCATCTGCCAGATCGCCGATTGCCAGTCGGGCTGGATCGGTCCGACCTCGAGGTAGCCGTTCTGGACGTGCAGGTAGGCTTCGGGCCTCCAGACGCTGTGGATGCGGACGAGATCGCCCTGCACCGGATCGAGGGTCCAGCGGGCACTCAGCCAGTCGAGCAGGATGGTGGTGTTGGAGGGCTGGCCGGTCTCGTTGTTGAGGAACGCGCTGGCAATCCACCGGCTGCCGATCAGCACTTGCTGGCCAACGGCGCCGAGCTGGCCGCCGCCCGTCCCGCCGACGACATTGAAGCTGAGCAGCAGGTTGACCGGCTGCAACCCCTTCTGTTGCACGATCACCGGGATGCTGGCGGCACCGGGTGCGGCGGCGTTGTTGTAGCAGTTGGCGCCGATATTGGGGGCCTGGCAGGCGTAGACGAAGAAGCCCCAGCTGTGGGTGCCCTCCCAGCTGAACACGTCCTCGGCGCCGTCGAGATCGACGACCTGGATGCCGTTGGCGTGGTTGCCGAACTGGTCGAGCATGTTGGGCACCAGCACTTCGACCGGGTCGGCGGTGTTACGCCGATAGCCGCTGATCAAGAGGTGACAGTTGAGGCTCGGCAATTGCCCGATGACGATGTCGGTCGGGCAGTCGACGGTGACCATCAGCGGGCCTTCATCCTGGCCACCGCCTCCGCCAGCCTCGCCACCACCGCCGCCGCCCGTGTCCGTTGCCGAGACGCGGTAGCGATAGGTGACGCCATAGCCGTAGAACGCTCCGACCCGGAGCTCGATGACTGAACCGTCGGAGAGGGTCGGAGAGGGCGTAACGTGGACCGAGATGGAGTTGGTCCGGCTTTCCGACCCGCCCTGCTGCGCGTCGGGAACCGATACGTCGGCGCTGGCCGGATCCTTGTCGAACTCGAAGCCGCCGGTGGGGCTGTTCATGCCGATGCCGGCATAGATGCGATTCGGCGTCGCCTTGCCCTCGATGGTCATATTGACCGTGAAGCCGGCGCCGTCGCTGGTACGGGGCGGCTGCGACCAGGTGTAGTCGGCCCGGTAGGTCTTGTACTGCGAGTCCTCGATCGAGATATGCCCGTCAGCGACGCCCCAGCGCGGATCGCTCCCGGGATCGTCCGGCACGATCTCGATCATCTCGAGATACGGGCCCTGAGCCCGCGCGCTGCCGGCGAAAACAAAAAGGACGGCCAGGCCGCCCATCACGATCATCAGGAATAAGGACAAGACCGCCGGCACTTGGCCGGCCTCTCTCAGTCGCCAACGCATCGTCCCCTCCAAGGCTCGAGCCAGCGCCGCAACAGGAGGATTCCTCGCACTGGCGTGCGAGGCAATCAAGTCAGCATCAGTGACCTGTGGGTTACCGCTTAGGCGGCGTCGAGCAGGGCCGCGAACAGGCTGCGGCCGTCGGTGCCACCGTGGGCGCTCTCGATCAGGTTTTCCGGGTGCGGCATCAGGCCGAGCACGTTCTTCTCTGCGTTGAACACGCCGGCAATGTTGTTGAGCGAGCCGTTCGGATTGGTGCCTTCGGCATAACGGAAGGCCACCTGGCCATTGCCCTCGACCGCCGCCAGCGTCTCGGCATCGGCGAAGTAGTTGCCGTCGTGGTGAGCGACCGGGCAGCGGATCACCTGGCCCTGGGTGTACCCGCGGGTGAAGTCAGTCGCGGCGTTCTCGACCGACAGCTTCACCTCGCGGCAGACGAACTTAAGCGAGGCGTTGCGCATCAGCACGCCGGGAACCAGCCCGGCCTCGCTGAGGATCTGGAAGCCGTTGCAGACGCCCATCACCTTTACCCCCTGCGCGGCGCGCTCGCGGATGGTGTCCATGGCAGGGGAGCGTGCGGCGATGGCGCCGACGCGCAGGTAGTCGCCGTAGGAGAAGCCGCCCGGAATGACGATGAGGTCCACCTTGGGGATCTCGGCATCCTTGTGCCAGACGATCGCAGGCGCTTCGCCGCCGATCTTGGTGAGCGCGGCGATCATGTCGCGATCACGGTTGAGGCCGGGGAACACGACGACGGCGGCTTTCATCAGCGGATCTCTCGGTGACGTTCGTTTGCCTTTTGGTTAGTCGCCGCGCGAAACGCAAGCACAAAGAGCCGATTGTCACCGCGATGGCATGGACAACGGGCAGACTCGTTCTTATAAAATAACTGACCAGACAGTTATTATAGGATTTGCAATGCCTGAGATCGAATGGATGCCGCCAGCGCCGCGGCAGGGAACGTTGGGCGTCTGGGACCGCTTCGTCGGCCCGGGGGCGACGTCGGCGGAAGAATGGGTGCAGCTCGGCTTCGGCTTGGCCATCGCTGCGGCCTGCCTTGGCGCCTTCGGCTGGTGGGGCGGCTTTGCCGCCGGACCGCTGGCTATCGTCGTCGCAGTCGTGCTGGCGGCGGACTTGGGCGGTGGGCTCGTCACCAACGCCACGTCTGCGGCAAAGCGCTGGTATCACCGGCCGGGGCATGGGCGCGCGGCGCACCTGAAGTTCGTTGCCGTGCATGGCGTGCACATCGCGGCGGTGGCCTTCGTGTTCGCCACCGATGGCGTGGCATACTTCGTAGCCGCGTACGGCTACCTGCTGCTGTCGGCGGTGGCGATCGTGATGGCACCGCTCTATCTGCAACGGCCAGTGGCGATGGGCGTCGCGGGGCTCGGCATCGCGCTGGCGCAACTACCGCTGCTCGCCATCCCCGCGCTAGGCTGGTTCCTGCCTCTGCTGCTGTTGAAGCTGCTGGTTGCCCACCTGCTGAAGGAAGCACCGTACACGCCGGAGGCACGATGATTGTCCGCGACCTCAGGCCGGCCGAGCACGAAGGAGCCATACGCTTGCTGATGACGTCGTTCGCGGATGATGCCGGCATGCTCGACGTGGTGCGGCGGGAGGATCGGCTCGCTGGCTGGTTCCGCTCGGCGCTGCCGCTGCTGGCGCCAGCGCCGGGCCGCCTCGTCGGCGCCTTCGAGGACAATGCGCTGTGCGGCGTCCTCGTCGGTGGGCACACCAGCGGTCCGGGTGCCGGGCGGCAGGTGTCGTGGCTGCTGCGCGCCCTTGCCTCCGTCGGTCCGGGGCCGGCGTGGCGCACCATCGTGCACGACCAGAACCGGACGCGGACGTTTCCGCCGGACGGTGCGCAGATCGTGGAGTTCGTCGCCACCGACCCGGCACAGCGCGGTCGCGGCATCGGGCGGGCGCTGTTCGAGGCGAGCCATGCCGATGGCGCGCCGCACTGGCTCGAGACGACACGCGAGCGCAACCTGCCGATCTTCGCCCGACTCGGCTACGTGGAGACCAGCCGGCGCGTCGAGCACGGCGTCAGCTACTACGCCATGCAGCGCCCGGAGACCCGGCGATGAGCCCAAGACCCGATGTCAGCGCCCAGCGCGTACCGCAAATCCTCAAGGCCGCCGCCGAGGTGATCGGCGTTCGTGGGCTGGGCGTCGCGACGGTGGGTGAGATCGCCGACCAAGCCGGGCTCAGCAAGGCGCTGGTGTTCAAATACTTCCACAACAAGGACGAGCTGGTCGCCGCACTTATCGGCAGCCTGTTCGAGGGGATTGCCGGGCCGGAGCGCGCGCCGGGAACCAGTTGCGCCGAGGCGATCCGGGCGTGGGCGCTGGGTGTCGCGGACGCGGTCGAGGGCAATGCGTCGTTTCCGGCTATCGCCGCCGAGCTGCTGGCGACCGCATCGCGCGACGAGCGGCTGCGTGAAGTAGTGCAGGGCGCCTATGGGCGGTTGCGGGCGGATCTGGCGAAGCTCATCGCGGCGGGGATCGCCGACGGCGAGTTCCGCGCGGCCGATGCCGACGTCGCGGCAACCGCGTTCATCGGCCAGATCGAGGGCGCCAATGTGCTGTACCTCGTTGCCGGCGAGAAGCTGCCGCTCCGGGCTGCCTACGCCGCCGGCATCGGGCTGCTGCTCGACGGCCTTGCGGTCACTCGGCCGGTTGCACCGCAGTCGGCTTGATGTGGTTGCGACTGCCGGGCGTGCCGGGGATGTGGGCCCACGCCGGACGCTCGAACAGGAACTTGCCCCAGCCGGTCTTTTCGATCAGCCAGTAGAGCACCAGCGGCGAGAGCAGCGCGATGGTCATGACGATGACGCTGACGGTGCTGACGTCGGTGATCAGCCCCGTCTTCAGCAGCAGGGTGCGGCTCGCGGCCATCGGGATCGAGAAGCTCAGGTAGACGACGATGGAGTGCTCGCCCAGCCAACGCAACCAGCCCATCCACGGCAGCTTGATCAGCAGCGCCGCGGTGAGGCACACGGCGAGCGAGCCGATGAAGCCGAGCACGAGGTGCAGCACGGGCAGGGCGGCAAAGCCCATGGTGATGCCGCGCGGGTGCAGTTCCGAGCCGCCGGCGAACACCAGGTAGCCCTCGATCACCGCATAGGCGACGAGCGTCAGCGCGGCCCAAAGGACATTGCCCTGAGCTGAGGCGACGATGCGGAACACCAGCGGAGCGAAGGCGTAGCCGGCGTAGAAGTATACGAAGTACGCCGCGAAGTGGTCGACGATGCCGAAGCCGGTCGACACCGGGAAGATCTGCAGCGCGGCGGCCGCAGCAAGCGCCAGCCAGTGCGGGACCTTGAAGGTGAACAGCAGCTTGGTCACCAGCGAGTAGACCGCCAGCATGTAGATGAACCACAGCACGCCATATGGCTCGACGATGGCCCAGAGGATCTGGCTGCCCACCGAGGCGAAGTCGCCGGTGCCCAGCCCGACCTTGAAGACGATCTGCAGCACGGCCCACAGCGCGTAGAAGTAGAGGTAGTGGACGATACGGCGGTCCGCATAGGCGCTCCACGGGCGCGCGATCACCGCGCCGAGGAACAGGCCGGAGATCAGGAAGAACTCCGGCATGCGGAACGGGGTGGCCCAACCGATGATGTAGTGGAGCACGCCGGTGCCGTTGAGGTCTTCGCCGACGCCGTAGGCCGAGTGCATCATCACCACGAGGATGATCGAGAGGCCTTTGGCGGCATCTACCCAATCGAGGCGGTTGGCTGCAGTCGGCATTTCGTGAGGCTCCCAGGGCGCGTCCCGCGCTTTCTAGCGCTTGCGGCCACACCTGAGGGCAAATGCCTGCACTTAGGCTTAAGCCAAGTGCTTAATAACTAAAGATTTATCGAGACGCAGGAGGCGCGGCGGGCTGCCGCGCCGGAACCGGTCGATCAGAACGGCAGCGTCATATGGGTGGCGAGCAGGACGCCGATGGTCATGAAAAACAGGGCGGAGAGGGAGAAGGTCTTGATCATTTTCTATGTCGGTCGGCAGCGCGAAACTGCGCTTGGGTCAGGGCGGTGTGTAGGTCGGTTCACGGGACCGGAATAGTCACGGACCGTGCATGGCTCCAATGCACCGCGATGGCTGAATGGAGTCTGAACCTGCACGGTTAATTCCGTTCAGTGATGCAGCTCTGCGACTATTCGGTGAGGGGCGCGCGGCAGAAAAGTGGCGACGCCCGCGCTGTGGCCTTCGCGTCACGCGACCAAAGTCGAAGGCGCGCGAAAGCATCCCAACGGCAAGGGCCGGCGGGCAGGCCTGCGGACGATATCAGAAGATGCGGAGGCTAGCGCCTCAGACGGGAACCGACGCGTAGGCAGCGAAAAGCAGGCCGAGCGCGAGGAAGAAGGCAATCGACAGGGAGAATGTCTTGAGCATCTGGGCGGTCTTTACTGGTACTGGCTCTGGTTACGCGAGCGGCCAGCACCATAAGCGGTGAATCTTAAGGCGTGATTTCTATCGTGTAGTTTTCGATGACGGTGTTCGCCAAGAGCTTCTCGCACATCGCCCGGACATTAGCCTCGGCCTGTGACAAATCGGATTCACCCAGCTCGACGTCGAACACTTTTCCCTGCCTGACGGCACCCACCCCGGCGAAGCCGAGGCTTTTCAGCGAACCCTGGATGGCCTGACCCTGGGGGTCGAGGACGCCGGATTTGAGCGTAACGGTGACGCGGGCTTTCATCGAAAATTCCCGAAAGAGGCGAGGCTCATGGCCTCGCCGGGGCTATTGCACGAGTCGCGGGCCGGTGGTCAACGCGTTGTCGGTTTCCACAAGAATACCGAGGCGCTGGGCCACTTCGCGGTAGGCGTCGACGAGGCCGCCGAGGTTCTCGCGGAAACGGTCCTTGTCGAGCTTGTTGCGGGTCTTGATGTCCCACAGGCGGCAGTTGTCCGGGCTGATCTCGTCGGCGAGCACGACGCGCATCAGGTCGCCGTCATAGAGCCGGCCGCACTCGATCTTGAAGTCGACGAGCTGGATGCCGACGCCCATGAACAGGCCGGTGAGGAAGTCGTTGACGCGGATGGCCAGCGCCATGATGTCGTCGAGTTCCTGCGGGGTCGCCCAGCCGAACGCGGTGATGTGCTCTTCGGAGACCATCGGGTCGCCCAGCGCATCGTCCTTGTAGCAGAACTCGATGATCGAGCGGGGCAGCTGCGTGCCGGGCTCGAGCCCGAGGCGCTTGACCAGCGAGCCGGCGGCGACGTTGCGCACGATGATCTCGAGCGGGATGATCTCGACTTCCTTGATCAGCTGCTCGCGCATGTTGAGTCGGCGGATGAAGTGCGTCGGGATGCCGAGGCCGTTGAGCTTCGAGAAGATGTATTCGGAGATCCGGTTGTTCAGGACGCCCTTGCCGTCGATGATCTCGTGGCGCGCGCCGTTGCCGGCCGTGGCGTCGTCCTTGAAGTACTGGATCAGCGTCCCGGGCTCCGGACCCTCGTAGAGCGTCTTGGCCTTGCCGTCATAGATCTTGCGGCGACGGTTCATATGAGCCCAGCCTCTGAGATGTGTGGGGGAATTGGGGCCCCTCATGCGCCAGAATGGCTCCGGAATGCAAGCTCTTTCACGGGTAGCTAGACCTCCCGACCAGCTCGAAGGAGACGGGAAGCGGCCGAGTTCAGGCCGTCTCCCTAGGGGTGCTAGACCGCTGCCGGCTGGGGTGCTGCAGCCCGGCTGACGCCACCGGACAGGGTGAGGCCGCAGAGCGATCCGACCGCCACCATCACCGCCGCGGCAAAGATCAGCGCGCGGAAGCCATCGGTGAAGGCCTCGGGCGAGGCGAAGCTGCCGAAGGCCGAGAATACGCAGGCGGTAATGGCGATGCCGAACATGCCGCCGATGAACTGGCTCATCGAGAAGGCGCCGGACGCCTTGCCGATGTCGGCCGGCTGCACATTGCGCAGGACGCCGCTCTGCAGCGACGGCAGGGCGAGCGACACACCGATGCCCATCACCACGAGCGCAGGCGCCATGGTGGTGAACGAAATGGAGATGGTCGCGGCCAATCCCAGCCAGAGCAATCCGGCCGCGTTGAGAGCCAGTCCGGTGGAGACGAGCACACGTTCGCCGACGCGATTGATCAACGAGCCGGAGATAGGGGCGACGATGAACAGCGTCGCCGTCCAGGGAAGCAGCCTGAGGCCGGCGTCGAGGGGGCCATAGCCCTGCGCCACCTGGACGAACTGGGTGACGAAGAACAGGGTGGCGTAGAGGGCCCCGTACTGGAAGAAGGCCGCGACGAGGCCGCCCCCGAACCCCTTCGCGCGGAAGAGCCGTGGCGGGACCAGCGGTTCGGCGGCGCCGCGCGTCCAACCGACAAAGCAGAGGATGAGAACGAGCGAGGCGGCGAGGCTGGTAAGCACCTCGAAGCTGGTCCAGCCGATCTCGTTGCCGCGCATCAGCCCCCAGGCGGCGGTGAACGAGAGGCCGGCGACGAGCAGGATGCCGACAACGTCGACGCGCGAGCGCGGACCATGGCTTTCGTTGAGCCGGACGCCGGCGAGCAGGACCAGCACAATGACGATCGGCACATTGATCCAGAAGATCCAGGTCCAATGCAGGTTCGCGGTAATTGCGCCGCCGATAGCCGGTCCACTCAGCGGGGCAAGGCCCATGATGGCGCCGAAGATGCCGAGCGCCTTGCCGCGCTGTTCGGGCGGAAAGGCAACGCTGACGATGGCGAGGGTCATCGGCATCACCAGGGCCGCGGCAGCACCCTGGATCGCACGGGCGACGATCAGGGCCTCGATGCTGCCGGCGAGGGCGCAGCCGATCGAGGCGAGCCCGAAGGCGACGAGGCCGATGATGAACATGCGCTTGCGGCCGAAGCGGTCGCCCAGCGCGGCGCCGACCGAAAGCAGCACGGCGAAGGCGAGGTTGTAGGCGTTGCTGGTCCACTGCAGCTGGGCCAGTGTTGCGTCGAAGCTGCGCTGGATGCTGGTGAGGGCGGTGGCAGTCACCAGCGTGTCCAGCGCGACGGTGAATGCCGCGAGGGCAGGCAGGGCCAGCGCCCAGCTGCGCAAAGAGGTCTTATCGGGAGTCATTTGTGCCTCGGATGATGGCAGCGACCCATTCGCCGCCTCCGCACCCAAGGACGTTTGGCCAGTGCGAAAGGATTCTCTGCGGGGGCGCGAATCCTTTCGGCCCTCCCGAACGTCTCAGATAACGTCCGACACTGGAGACGACGGAAATGAGACTGATCAGCTACACCACCAAGCCCGGCCGGGCCGAGGAGAACCGCGCTTTGATCGGCGGGGTCTTCGCCAACCTCGCCGAGGTTATGCTGCCCGACATTCGCTACGCGGTGATCGAGAGCGGCGAAGGCAACTTCCTGCACCTCGTCGAATCGATCCCCAGCAGCAGCGAGGCGTTCCAGGCGCTGCCGGCGTTCCAGACCTTCGTGTCCGGGCTCAAGGAGCGGCAGGTGGCGCCCAACGTCATCACCGAGCTTCGGCTCGTGGGCAACTACGGCCGAATGATCGGCGAATGAGCGATCCCGGCGCGGTCCGGAACGATGAACTGGAGCGGTTGCTGTTCGGCATCCGCCCCAGGCTGCATCGCTTCTGCGCACGCATGCTCGGCTCGGCCATCGATGGCGAGGACATCGCCCAGGAAGCGGTGCTCAAGGCGATCGAGGCGTTGCCGCGGCACCCGGATATCGACAACCTCGAGGCTTGGGTGTTCCGCATCGCCCGCAATACCGCGCTCGATTTCCTGCGCCGGCGCAGCCGCGACCTGACCGTGCCGGTCGACGACTCCGCCGACTATGCCGATGCCTACATGGATACCGAGCGCGGCCTGCAGGCAGCGGCGAGCCTCAGGCAGTTCATGCGCCTGCCGCCGGCCCAACGCGCGGCGGTGATCCTCGTCGATGTGATCGGCTATTCGCTCGAAGAGGTGGCCAGCATCCTCGAAACCACGCTGGCAGCGGTGAAGGCCACCTTGCATCGCGGCCGCGAGCGGCTCAGGCAATTCGCCGACGAGCCCTTCGCCAGACCACTCCCCATACTGCCGCCGGTAGAGCGCGAGCGGCTGGTTCACTACGTCGAGCGCTTCAATGCCCGCGATTTCGACGCCCTGCGCCTGTTGCTGGCCGAAGATGTGCGCCTCGACGTGAAGGGGGAGCGCCTGCATGGCCGGGCGGTGGGCGAGTACTACACGCGCTATGCGCAGATCTTCGACATCCGTCTCGCCCCGGCGATCGCCGAAGGTCAGCCGGTGGCGCTGGTCTATCGTGGCGAGGCGCTGAGCTATCTCGTCGCGTTCGACTGGCTGGACGGCAAGATCACCAAGATCCTCGATTTCCGCTATGCCGGTTATGTGCTGGACCTGGTCGAGATTGAGCAACTCGCCGCGTGAGCGGCCAATGCATCCGATCGAGGTGCTTCGCCGTTCTTCTCGTTGACCAAATGCCGCGACCGCCACCCGTTGATTTGGCCGGCGGTCCAGCTTATGTGCAAACTCATCGAGGGCGCCCGACTGCCGGGCAGTAATGCGGAGAGCGTAGATGTCGGGATTCAGCGATCGCGAAAAGGGTCAGGAAGCGAAGTTCGCCCACGACTCGGAGCTGCGCTTCAAGGCGGAAGCCCGCCGCAACAAGCTGCTCGGCCTGTGGGCCGCCGAGCACATGGGCCTGAGCGAAGAGCACGCCAAGCAGTATGCCGCGGAAGTGGTCGCCTCGGACTTCGAGGAAGCCGGTGATGAGGACGTGTTCCGCAAGATCTCGGGCGACCTGAAGGCCAAGGGCGCTTCGGTGTCCGACGACATGATTCGCCAGAAGATGGCTGAGCTCGTCCCCGTAGCGCGCGACCAGGTCCTCAACGAGGGCTGAGCCTTCGCGGTAAGCCAACCGAAACCATCATCCTGATTTGCCTTGCGCCCCATGGGCGCGAGGCGTTTCGTCTTGGCCTCTGCGAGGGAGATCGAGATGGAACCGAGTTTGCCAAAGCGCACTTTGCAAATGGGACGGCGCCCGGCACTGGCGCTGATCGCCGGCGTCATGCTGGCCTCGATGGCCGGCGCCGCGCTGGCTGATGGCACCACGATCACCGGCAACGTGGTCTATCGCGAGCGCATGCTGCTGCCGGAGGGCGCGGTGGCGACGGTGCGGCTCGAGGACGTGTCGCTCGCCGACGCGCCGGCCAAGCTGATCGCCGAGACCAGTGTACCGGCGAACACCAGCCCCACCGCCTTCAGCATCGACTACGATCCGATGCGGCTCGAAACCGGCCACACCTATGCCTGGCGCGCCAGCATCACCTCGGGCGAGGCGTTGTTGTTCACCACCACCGAGCGCCACACCTTCGATCCGCAGGCCAATGGTGTCGAACTGATGGTCGAGCGCGTCGGCAACAGCGCTGCAGCTGCGACGCTACCGCTCACCGGGGCGTGGTTGGCCGAGGATATCGCCGGCGGCGGAGTGATCGATTTCCTGCAGACGACGCTCGAGATCGCTGCCGACGGCAAGGTCTCCGGCAATGGCGGCTGCAACCGATTCAGCGGTAGCGCCACGATCGACGGCGACAAGATCACGTTCGGCAACCTCGCCTCGACCATGATGGCTTGCACCGAGGCCGCGATGGACCAGGAGCACAAGTTCCACGCCGCGCTGGCCGATGCCCGGACGTTCCGGATCGACGCAGAGCAGCACAAGCTGTTCCTCAGCGACGAGGCGGGCAAGGTCGTGACGCAGTTCTCGGCGATGTAGCCGTCAGATCCGCTGCATCAGGCGGGTGAACATCAAGAGGCCCTCGGGCCAGGGGCCGTGGCCCGACGCGATGTTGATGTGGCCGGCTTCCCCGGCGAAGTGCAACTCCGAACCCCAGGCGGTCGCCATGTCGGCGGCACGATTGGGGGAGACGTAGCTGTCGTTGGTGGAGACCACCAGCAGCGACGGGAATGGCAGCGGATCGGTCGGCACGTTGTCGAAGCTGCGGCCTTCGCGCGGGAAGGTCGGCCCTTCGTGATCGGGCGGCGAGACGAGGAAAGCCCCCTTCACCTTGCGGGCCGGAAAGCGCGGCGCGGCATGCACCAGCGCCGACACTGCCAGCGAATGGGCGATGATCACGACTGGCCGCTCCGCGGCTTCGACCGCCTCGACGATCGCCGCGGTCCAGTCGCGCAGGTCCGGATCGTCCCACTCGTCCTGCTCGACGATGCGGCCGGTGGAGAAGCGATCGGCCCAGCGGCGCTGCCAGTGGCCGAGGCCGGAATTGCCTAGGCCGGGCAGGATCAGGATGTCGGCGTCGGCAATGCGCATCAGACCTCCGGCCCGAAGACGCGCTCGAACAGCGCGTCGACATGCTTCAGGTGATAGAAATCGTCGAACATGGCGTCGATGTCGGAGGCGCTGAGTTTCGCCGAGACCTCGGGGTCGGCCTTCAGCAGCTGCGCGAACAGCCCGGCGCGGTCGCCACGATGCTGCCAGACCTGCATGGCGTTGCGCTGCACGGCCGCATAGGAGTCCTCGCGGCTCATGCCGGCCTGAGTCAGCGCCAGCAGCACACGCTGCGAGTTGTGCAGCCCGCCGAGCAGGTCGAGGTTGCGCTTCATGTTCTCGGGATAGACCAGCAGATTGTCGATCAAGCCGACGAGGCGGTTCAGCGCGAAATCCAGCGTCACCGTCGCATCCGGCCCGATCATCCGCTCGACCGAGGAGTGCGAGATATCGCGCTCGTGCCAGAGGGCGACGTTCTCGAGGGCAGGCGTCACCATGCCGCGCACCAGGCGGGCGAGCCCGGTGAGGTTTTCGCTCAGCACCGGGTTGCGCTTGTGCGGCATGGCCGACGAGCCCTTCTGGCCGGGCGAGAAGAACTCCTCGGCCTCCAGCACTTCGGTGCGCTGCAGGTGGCGGATCTCGGTGGCGACGCGCTCGATCGACGACGCGATGACGCCAAGCGTCGCGAAGAACATGGCGTGCCGGTCGCGCGGGATCACCTGGGTGGAGATCGGCTCGACCACGAGGCCCAGCTTCTCGGCGACATAGGCTTCCACGGCAGGGTCGATGTTGGCGAAGGTGCCGATGGCGCCGGAGATGGCTGCCGTCGCGATCTCGGCGCGGGCCGCGACGAGGCGGGCGCGGTTGCGGGCGAACTCGGCATAGGCTTCGGCTAGTTTGATGCCGAAGGTGGTCGGCTCGGCGTGGATGCCGTGGCTGCGACCGATGGTGATCGAGTACTTGTGCTCCTTGGCGCGCTTCTTGATCGCCGCCAGCAGCCGGTCGATGTCGCCGAGCAGGATGTCCGAGGCGCGGGCCAGTTGCACCGCGAGGCAGGTGTCGAGCACGTCCGACGAGGTCATGCCTTGGTGCAGGAAGCGGGCCTCGGGGCCGACGATCTCGGACACGTGGGTGAGGAAGGCGATGACGTCGTGCTTGGTGGTGCGCTCGATCTCGTCGATCCGATCAACGTCGAAGGTGGCGTTGCCGCCCTTGGCCCAGATGGTCTCCGCGGCTTCCTTGGGTACGACGCCGAGTTCGGCCAGCTTGGTGGTCGCGTGCGCCTCGATCTCGAACCAGATCTTGAAGCGGGTCTCGGGCGACCAGATGGCGACCATTTCGGGGCGGGAATAGCGCGGAATCATTGGCTTATGGCTCGTTGTTCGCGTAACGGATGCGTTACGCGCTGACTGTGGTGGCGGCGTTGCGGATAGCAGCGATGCGGCCGGCATAGGTGGACGGGTCGTTGCCGGCAAATACCGACGTGCCGGCGACGTAGAGATCGGCACCGGCTTCGGCGAGGGCCTTGGAATTGTGCTCGGTGACGCCGCCATCGACCTGCAGATCGATCGGCCGGTTGCCGATCAGGGCGCGCACCTGGCGGATCTTGTTGAGGCTCTCGGGGATGAACTTCTGCCCGCCGAAGCCGGGATTGACGCTCATCACCAGCACCAGGTCGACGTCGCCGATGACGTGCTCGATGGCCGAGACCGGGGTCGCCGGGTTGATCGCGACGCCGGCGCGCTTGCCCTCGGCACGGATGGCCTGCAGCGAGCGGTGGAGGTGCGGGCCGGCCTCGGCGTGCACGGTGATCGAGTCGGCGCCGGCCTTGGCGAAGGCGCTGAGATAGGGGTCTGCCGGGGCGATCATCAGATGGACGTCGATGATCTTTTTGGTGATCGGGCGGATGGCCGAGACGATCAGCGGACCGATGGTGATGTTGGGGACGAAGTGGCCGTCCATCACGTCGACATGGATGTAATCGGCGCCCCCCGCATCGATGGCGCGAATCTCGTCGCCGAGCCGGGTGAAATCGGCGGACAGGATGGAAGGCGCGATGCGGATCGGGCGGGACATGGGGCCTCGGCCATTGCGAGTGTTTCAACGGGCTGCTTACCCCGCCCCATCCCCGATGTCATCCCTGCGAAAGCAGGGACCCGGCTTGCAGCTGGTGCGACGCCGGTGGATGAGCCTCGCCTTCACAACCAAGCGAGCGGCTGCCCGTCGCATTGCCTTCGGCATCGAACCGGCTATGACTTCGCGCGATTTGTCGGAGGCATGATGGACGGGTTTTCGTTCTGGCTGGTGTTCGGGGCAGGGGTGCTGAGCTTTCTCAGCCCGTGCGTGCTGCCGCTGGTGCCGCCCTACCTCACCTATATGAGTGGCGCGAGCTTCGACCAGCTGCGCGACGACGGCGCCACCGCCGGGGTGATCTGGCGGAAGAGCGTCTTCACCTCGCTGTTCTTCATCGCCGGGTTCTCGATCGTCTTCATCCTGTTCGGCGCCACCGCCACCGCCTTCGGGCAGGCGTTCCGGCAGGCGCTGCCGATCATCACGCCGATCGCCGGGCTGTTCATCATCGCCATGGGGCTGCATTTCCTCGGCGTCTACCGCATCGCCTTCCTCGATCGGCAACTACGGCACAATGGCCCGGGCGTTGCCAGCGGGCCGGTGGGCGGGTTCCTGCTCGGCCTCGCGTTCGCGGTCGGCTGGACGCCGTGCATCGGGCCGGTGCTGGCGGCGATCCTCGCCGTCGCCTCGACCAGGGAAACGGCGCTCGATGGCGCGGCGCTGCTCGGGCTCTATTCGCTCGGGCTGGGCGTGCCGTTCCTGCTCGCCGGCATCGCCATCGGGCCGTTCCTCACCTTCTTCTCCGGCTTCAAGAAGCACCTGGGCATGGTCGAGAAGGTGATGGGCGGGCTGCTGGTGGTCACCGGGCTGTTGTTCCTCACCGGCCAGTTCACCCGTATCTCCTACTGGTTCCTCGAGACCTTCCCGGTTCTGCAGCAATTCGGGTAAGCACGGCTTAACCGTCGCCGCTGAAATCCCGCGCTTCGCCGCCCGATCACGGACGCGTCAACAGCCGATTCACCTGGCCTCGCGATAGTCGCCGCAACCTTGGACGAGGATTGGGCGATGGCTCTCGAAGCCTATGCAGATGATACCCCGCCGCCGCGGCAGCCGCGCCAGCGCCTGACCGTTGTGCCCACCGTGACGGTGAAGCTCGCGCATCGGATCGATGAGGTGGCGGCCACCTGGGCGGAGCTGGAAGCTGGCCAGCTCGAGTCGCCCGGCCAGAGCTCGGCCTTCACCCGCGCCTGGGTCCGCGGCTTCGCGATTGCCGAGGCCGACCAATTCTATCTCACCGCCGAGGTCGACGGCGAGCCCGTGGCGCTGCTGCCGCTGTGGCGGCGCCGGGTGAAGGGCGTGCGGCTGCTGTCGTGGTTCCCCGGCCCGCATGTCGGCTGTAACGCGCCGCTGGTCGATGCGGCCCGGCTCGCAACACTCGGCTCGGTCGAGCGCGCGGCGCTGTGGTCGGCGATGCTGGAAACGCTCGAAGGCGCCGACCTCATCTATCTCAAGTCGGTGCCGCAGCTGTTCGTCGAGGGCGTCGATATCTTCGCCGAGCTCGGCAACTCGATCGAAGCTGAGACGCTCTATCGCGCGCAGTTCGCCGGCTGGGACGATGCCAACACCACGCAGCGTTCGAAATCGCGTAGGAAGCACGATCGCCAGCAGGGCGAGCGGCTGGAAGCCCTGGGGCAGGTGGCCTTCGAGGAGGTTCGCGGCGGGCCCGAAGCGCTGCCGATCCTCGACGTCATGTTCCGCCAGCGCGCTGCGCGGTTCGTCGCCATGGGCGTGCCGGACCCGTTCGCCGAGCCGGGGGTGCGAGCGTTCTACGATGCGACGCTGTCGCCCGAGGCCGGCATCGATGTGCGGCTGCACGTGCTGCGGCTCAACGGCGAGATCGTCGCCGTCCGCTACAACATCACGCATGGCGAGCGGCTGTTCTGCCTGATCTCGTCGATGAGCGACGACGCCAGGATCCAGACCGGCTCACCCGGCAAGCAGTGCCTGCTACGCGTGATGCAGACGGTGTTCGACACCGGCTACCGCGTCTTCGACATGGGCGCCGGCTTCACCGACGAGAAGCGCCACTGGTGCAACATCAAGCTGCCGGTGCGCCAGCACTACGTGCCGCTGACGACGCTCGGCACCGCCGCTGCCAAGGGCCACCTCGGCTGGCAGGTGCTGCGGCAGAAGCTCAAGGCGAACAAGGCGGTAATGGCGGCCGTGAAAGCGGTTCGCGGGCGGCTGCTGAAGGCGAAGGCTGAGCCGGCACCTACTCACGACGGAGAATGAAACGCCTCGTACGCGTATGCTTCCAAGTCTCCTGTTCCGTCCGACACGATCTCTCCGTTCAGGTCGAGCAAGACGTACGACTGCTGCTCGCCATCCAGCGAAACTGCTCCATCCAATGCCAACAGCATCGAGTAGAATGCATCCGTTAGGGCACAATCCAAGGCCAGCAACACGAGACCTAGCTGGGTCTCTGTCAGCCTAGCTTGATGTAGGTGTGCTGAGACAGCGGTGGTGTCGCCAGGCGTACTATAGAGCTTGAGCATGCTGTCCCGCTCGCGCTTGCACGCCTTTGCGAAAGCTCTCGTTCGGCTGGCCTGCTGTTCGTCGGTCATATCAGCTTCAGTCCTTTCATCGACGAGTGTCCGCTCTTCCCGATGATGATGTGGTCGTGGACCGTGATCCCCAGCGGGCGCGCTACGTCGTTGATCTGCCGCGTCATCTGCACGTCGGCCGATGACGGGGCAGGGTCGCCAGAGGGGTGGTTGTGGACGAGGATGAGCGCCGTCGCCGAGAGTTCCAGCGTGCGCTTGATCACTTCGCGGGGGTAGACCGGGGTGTGGTCGACGGTGCCGGTCTGCTGCACCTCATCGGCGATCAGGCGGTTCTTCTTGTCGAGGAACAGGATGCGGAACTGCTCGACATTGTTGAACGCCATCTGGGCGTGGCAGTAGTCGATCAGCGCCGTCCATGAGCCCAATATCGGCATGTCGGGGACCATGCGGTCCTTGGCGAAGCGCTGCGCCGCTGCCTGGATGATCTTGAGGTTGGTGCCGGAAATCTCGCCCAGACCCTTCACCTCGGCGAGGCGGGCGGGCGGCGCACCGAAGACGCCCGAGAACGAGCCGAACTTCTGGATCAGCTCCTTGGCGATCGGCTTGGTGTCCTTGCGCGGCAGCACGATCTGCAGCACCAACTCGAGCAGTTCGTAATCTGCCAGCGCGTCGGCGCCGACCGACATGAACTTCTGCCGGGCGCGTTCGCGGTGGCCGAGATAGTGGGGAGCAGCCGCCTCGCCGAGTCCGTCCGGCGATGGCTTCTCCCCCTTGCTCATCGGCTAGCGGCGGGCATCGAGCGGGTTGAACAGGCCCCGCGGCGAGGTGGTGAAGATCTCGACGCCGGTCTCGGTGATGCCGATCGAGTGTTCCGCCTGTGCCGACAGCGTCCGGTCGCGGGTCACCGCAGTCCAGCCGTCCGCGAGGATTTTTACGTGCGGGCGGCCCAGGTTGATCATCGGTTCGATGGTGAAGATCATCCCGGGCTTCAGCGGCACGCCGGTGCCCGGCACGCCGAAGTGCATGATGTTGGGCTCGTCGTGGAACAGCTGGCCGACGCCGTGGCCGACGAAATCGCGCACCACGCTCATCCGCTCGGCTTCCGCCAGCGCCTGGATCGCCGCACCGATATCGCCGGTGGTGGCACCGGCCTTCGCCGCGGCGATACCGGCGGCGAGGCCGGCATAGGTGACGTCGATCAGCCGCTCGGCCTTCCGGCTGATCTCGCCGACCGGGTACATGCGGGAGCTGTCCCCGTACCAGCCATCAACGATTAGAGTGAGGTCGATATTGACGATGTCGCCCTCGCGCAGTGGCCGCTCCTCGGGGATGCCGTGGCAGACGACGTGATTGATCGAGGTGCAGATCGAGTGGCGATAGCCCTTGTAGAACAGCGTCGCGGGGATCGCGTCGTGGTCCCGTGCGAACTCGTAGGCGAGCCGGTCGAGCGCTGCGGTGGTGACACCGGGCTTTACCGCGTCGACGAGGAGATCGAGCGCTTCGGCCGTCAGCTGTCCGGCTTTGCGCATGCCGTTGAAGCCGGCTTCGCCGTGGATCGGGATGACGCCCGAGGTGCGGCGGCTCTTGGTCTCGGCTTCGACGTAGGTGATCATGGCTGCTCCGTTCAGCTGACGAAAATAGGCGTTCATCGGCGTTAAGGAAAGGGCACAGCACAGGTCAGCAATGCTGTGGCATTTGTGCCGGATTGCTTGACCTTTCGGGCTTTGGTGAGGCAATGCATTGTGCCTCGCAAATCCGGGGCCGCCATGCCATCGCCCGAACCCGTCACCGCCGCTCTCGTCGTCATCGGCGACGAAATCCTGTCCGGCCGGACCAAGGACGTGAACATCGGCGCGACGGCGGACTTTTGCACCGAACTCGGCATCGAACTCCGGGAAGTGCGGGTCGTCTCCGACGTCGAGGACGACATCATCGCCGCGGTGAACGCGGTCAGGGCCCGCTACACCTACGTTTTCACCACCGGCGGCATCGGGCCGACGCATGACGACATCACCGCCGACGCCGTGGCCAAGGCGTTCGGCGTGGCGCTGCCGATCAACGACGAGGCGCGCGCCATGCTGGAAGCGCGCTGGAAGCAGACCGGCACCGAGGTCAACGAAGCGCGCCTGCGCATGGCGCGCATCCCCGAGGGCGGTTCGCTGATCGTCAACTCGGTGAGCGCCGCGCCGGGCTTCCGCATCGGCAACGTCCACGTCATGGCGGGCGTCCCCAAGATCATGCTGGCGATGCTCGAGGCGATTGCCCCGACGCTCAAGGGCGGCAAGAAAGTGAAGTCCGTCACCATCCGCTGCCGCGTCGGGGAAGGCACGATCGGCGGGCCTTTCGGCGCCATCCAGGCCAAGTTCCCCGATGTGAAGATGGGCAGTTATCCCCAGATGGGGCAAACGGCAGTAATGACGGAGCTGGTGCTCCGCTCGCCGGACGAAGGGCGCCTCGCCGAGGCCGCCGCCCGCGTTCGCGAGATGGTCACCGAGGCGCACCGCGCCGCAGGCCTGCCGACGGAAGTCGAGGCCTACTGAGTTTCCGGGCCGTTGGCCCCACTGTTGAAATCGAGGCGGCCAAGCCGTCCAGGAGAAGCAATTGAACCAGACCGCGCAGAAATCCTTCCCCGTCACTTGGGACCAGTTCCACCGCGATAGCCGGGCGCTGGCCTGGCGGTTGCAGGCGCTCGGGCCGTTCGATGCGCTGGTGGCAATCACCCGCGGCGGCCTGGTGCCGGCGGCAATCGTCGCCCGCGAGCTCAACATCCGGGTCGTCGAGAGCGTCGCGGTGAAGAGCTACGACCACCAGAACCAGAGCGGCATCAAGGTGCTGAAGCCGATCGCTCCGGAGCTGCTGGAGAAGGCCCGCAATGGCGGCAAGATCCTGATCGTCGACGATCTGGTGGACACCGGGGCCACGGCGCGCGTGGTGCGCGACATGCTTCCCGGCGCGCATTTCGCCACCGTCTACGCCAAGCCGAAGGGCCGCGAGATGGTCGACACCTTCATCACCGAAGTCAGCCAGGACACCTGGATCTTCTTCCCGTGGGACCTCGACGTCGCCTACGTCCCGCCGATCTCCGGCAGCACGGACTGATCATGCAGGACGCGGAGGTTCTTGATCGCCGCACAAGTCCTGATGGCGTCCTCCACTTTCGCGTCGAGCGATACGATGACGGCCGTCTTGCGTTTGGCTTCGAGGAGTCGGATTGGCATCAGCACTCCGACATGTTCGATGCGCGTGGCCGGACGCCAGAGCAGGTGGCAATGGCGTTCGCCGATGACCTCGTCAGCGACAGGCTCGTAATCGTTCACGGCAAGGGGGACGACAATTACTGGGTCCTCGATGCCATTGAGCAGGAACTCGAGTACTACGGCGCGTATGCCTTGCTCGAGTTCCGTTTTTGGAGCGGACGCGGCACCGACCGCGCGGAGCTGCTTGAAGGGTCGGTCGACTACAAGCCGCTGAGCTCAGTATAGCCTACAGCTGCTGCACCACGTTGATCCACAGCCCTGCCGGGTCCTTGAGGCTGAAGCGGCGTTGGCCGAAGGGTTCGTCGGTCAGCGGGTAGTCGGGCTCCTTGCCGGTGGCGCGGACCTCCTCTAGCGCCGCTGCGGCGTCTGCCACCTCGAGCTCCATGCTGGTGCCGGCAGTGTAGCCCTCGGGACCCGGCGGCCAGGACGGGTGGCTCGGCGACATGAAGGCGATGGTGGCACCGTCGGCCTGCATCAGCACGAACCAGTCGTTCTCGAACATCACCGAGAAGCTCAGGTGTTTCGCCCAGAAGTCGCGGCAGGCGATGAAGTGGTCGGTGACGGTGATGGGGTAGCGGTCGATGAACTGCATGTCTGTCTCCCTGATTTGACTGACACGACGATAGCGATGGCCCCTGCCAAGCAATGTCAGGGTTTATCGCCCCGAACCCGTTTGAGTTTTTGCCATGTTTGTGGGAAGCCCTGTCGAGCGCGGGCGTGATGGAATGGTAGACATACCGGACTTAAAATCCGGAGGGGGTATCCCCGTGTGGGTTCGAGTCCCACCGCCCGCACCAGGATTTCGGAGGAGGAACCGATGCTGTTGAAGCTCGAGGTGCTGGAGGCGATCAAGCGCGGCGACATCACGCTGCAGTTCCGGCGCTGGACCCGGCCGACGGTGAAGCCCGGCGGCACGCTGAAGACCAAGGTGGGGCTGCTGAGGATCGGACGAATCGACGACATGTCGCCGGATGCGGTGACCGAGGCGGACGCGAAGAAGGCCGGCTTCAGGGATGTGGCCGAGTTCAACAAGTGGCTCGGCACGATGAAGCAGGGCCCGCTGTTCCAGCGCATCGAGGTCAGCTACCTGGGTGACGCGCCATGATCCGGGTTGCGCTGGTTGTTTTCGCGCTGATGTTCGCTGCGCTGCCGGCGACAGCCGAGGAAGCGTGCGAGACGTGGTCGGCGGGGGCGCAGGAAGACGAGGGCGGGCTGGTGTTCACCGTTTCGGCCTGCGCCACCGACCTGCCGGATGCCTATCTGCTCCTGACCTGCTCGGCCGGTGAGGTGTTCATCCGTTACGATCTCGCGGCTGGCGCCGAGCGCTCGCCGGACCTCGGCGAGGTCACCGATGTGGACTTTACCGTCGGCGTCTCCACCCAGCGGCTGTCGATGCAGTACCAGGAGATGGACGGCATGTTCGCCGGTGACGTGCCCGCGAACGGGCCGCTGATGGCGCTACTGAAATCGGGCGAAGGGCTGAGTGTCGTCGATGCGGATGGACGCTACCCGATCCACACGTTCGGGCTCACCGGTTCATCCACCGCCTTGTCACGATTGGTGAAGCAATGCCGCTAGGCGCGCAGGCGCTCGCGTAGCCAGGGCTGGTCGTCGAGACTGGGGCCGGTGACGGTGAAGCGGCCGAGCGAGCCCTGGAGGGTGCGCTGCAGCACCACGAGCGCCCGCACCCATTCGGTGTAGAGGCGGCGCGAGCGGCGCACGCCATCGAGGGAGACGCAGCGGGTGTGGGCGGCGTGCCAATCTGGCCGGCGGGCCTCGCGGGCGAAACGGCGGATCACCGTAGCATGCGGGACGGGCAGGGCGAGGACGGCCCAGTAGACCGTCAGCGCGTCGGGATCGGCGCCGGTCGCAGTCTCCACCCGCTGGTGCCGAAAAGCCCAGATGAGCAGGTCCTGAATGTCGATCCGTTGCAGCATTTCACCTCGCAGATGCACAGTCTGTGTGGGAGAAACGGCCGGCGAAATACCGAGTTTCCACATTTTCCCGTGATTGCCGGGCAGCTGGTTGATGCGGTGTGAAGCCAGCCGTCGCGGCTTCTGCGCAAATCGATATTGACCCTCACGTAGCGTCAGGGACTATCCCCTTATCTCGCGGAGGACGCGTGATGAAAACACTGACGGTTGCAGAGGTTGCGAGGGTATCCGGGGTATCGGTCCGGACGCTGCACCACTACGATCAGATCGGTCTTCTGAAACCCGCGTTCACCGGGCAGAACCGCTATCGCCACTACGGACAGGACGAACTGCTGCGCCTGCAGCAGATCCTCCTGCACCGTGAACTCGGCATCCCCTTGGGAGAGATCGGCGCCATCCTCGATGCGCCGGGCTTCGATCGGCTCGAGGCGTTGCGCCAGCAGCGCGGCCGGCTGCACGAGGAGGCGAAGCGCTATGCCCAACTCGTCAGGACGATCGACCGCACGATCGCCAGTCTTGAAGGAGATCGCGCGATGAGAAACGCGGATTTGTACAAGGGCATCTCGCCCGACAAGCAGGCCGAGTACGAGGCCTGGCTGGTGGAGCAGTTCGGCGGCGACATGCCGGAGCGCATCGCGCTCAGCAAGCGTAAGTACGAGAGCCTCACGGAAGCTGAAAAGCTTGAGCTCAACCAGGAACTGCACGACATGGAACAGGGGCTGGCCGAGGGCTTGCGCCGCGGCGTGCCCTTGGGCTCGCCCAGCCTCGATCCGCTGCTCGGGCGGCATCGGGCCTGGGTGTCGCGAATGTGGGGCAAGCCTTGCCCGCCCGAGGCCTATGCCGGTCTCGCCGACCTCTACCTGTCACACCCGGACTTCATCGCCCGCTACGAGACGATCGAGCCGGGGTTTGCCGAGTACCTGTCGGGCTCGATGAAGGTCTACGCCAACCGGCAAGGGTAGGACTCTGGCCGCCGGATTAATTCGTCCGGCGGCCGGAACGCTTGGCTGGGGCTCCGCATTATCCGCCCCGAACGCCAACCCCACGGAGACCGGGAAATGCACAAGGACGAGATCAAGGGCGCTGCCAAGCAGGCGCGTGGCAACGTCAAGGAAGCCATCGGCAAGGCCACCGGCGACCGGAAGTTGCAAGCGGACGGCGCTGCCGACAAGGTCGAAGGCGCGGTCCAGAAGGCCGCCGGCAAGGTGAAGCAGGCCGCGCGCGACGCGCTCAAGCACTGATCCCGCCGGTCATACTCTGTGAAAGGCCGCCCCACCGGGCGGCCTTTTGCATTACGCTCGCACCATCCAGCACGGAGTCGCGGGCATGATCGGCAGCATCCTGACGGGCGTAATCGCCCTCATTCACATCTACATCCTGATCCTCGAGATGTTCCTGTGGGACAAGCCGCAGGGGATGAAGGCGTTCGGAACGACCCCGGCGTTCGCTCAGGAGTCGAAGACGCTGGCGGCCAACCAGGGGCTCTACAACGGCTTCCTCGCCGCCGGGCTGATCTGGGGCATATGGCTGGGCGAGGCGGGTGATCCGATCAAGATCTTCTTCCTCCTCTGCGTGGCGGTCGCAGGTGTGTTCGGCGCAGTGACGGTCGGGCGCAAGATCTTGTTCGTACAGACGATTCCTGCGGTCATCGCGCTCGTTGGAGTGTGGCTCGCCTGAGCTTATGCACAGGTCGGACGTTACTTCTGGACAGAAATTGCCCACTTGGGGCGAACTGGCTAACGTTACCCTGCGGACGGATCTGAGGGTGAAAACCAGTGGACTATGTAGGGGTGAAGCGGAGGCAACGCCTCCGGGAACGGGCGGTTTTGCCCAATTTCCGGCACATCGGGGGTCCTATGATCCTCGGCAAGACAGTGTCCGTCGTAGAGGCGGATGAGGCGCCGGAAGGCGCGTGGGAACCCCGGCGGGCTGAGGGTCGAACTGCGGTGAAGCAGGTGGTGTTCCTCGTCGATTTCGGCATGGTCAGCCACGGGCTGGCCCCGCTGTTCGTCGATGGCCACGCCACCGAGATCGGTTTCTGGGGCTTTTCCAGCGACATCATCCGCCGGCTGACGCGGCTCAACGAACTCTACGACCGGCAGGTCAACTGGGACAACCCGAACGACCCGACCTGGCGGATTTCCGAGCGCGACCGCAACGAGTTCAATGCGTTGCTGCCGTTCCTTGTCTCGGAAATCCAGATCGCGCTCGGCGACAGGTGGGAGATCGTGCTGGAGAGCCAACCGATTTAGGCCAAGTCGCCTACTCGAAACTGTAGTGCAACCGTACGCAGCCGGTGCCCAGGGTGTTGGACGACAGCAGCTTCAGGCGCTTCTCGAAGCCGGTGGCCGGGAACAGCGGGAAGCCGCCGCCGAGCAGCTGTGAGATGAAGTAGATCTCGATCTCGTCGAGCGCGCCGCGCTCCATGAAGGCCATCTGCAGCTGGCCGCCGCCCAGCATCCAGACGTCGCCGTCGTCGAGCGCGCGGAGTTCGGCGACCAGTGCGTCGATGTCGGTGCGGGTCTCGAGCTGGCCGATCGGCGAGGGCAGGGGGCGTGAGGTGACGACGATGGTGCGCTGCTCGGCGTAGGGCCACGGAATGTTCTCGCGCACCAGCCACTCGTAGGTGCCGCGGCCCATCACCACGGTGCGGATACGCTTGATGAACAGGTTGTAGTCGAACTCGCCCAGCTGCATATCGGTGCGCTGGGTGAGCCAGGTGAGCGACTCCGCGGGGTCCGCGATGAAGCCGTCGAGGCTCGAGGCGATGTAGCCGACGATGCGGGCCATGGGCGATTCTCCTTGTCGGTGCTTGTGTAAGTCATTTATAAACGAACATTCGTTTATAGCGGAAGCCATGTCTAGACCCCGCAAGATTTCTGACGAGGATGTGGTCGAGGCGGTGGCCGCGCTGGTGTCGCGCGAAGGCCCGGCGGGCCTGACCTTTGCCTCGGCTTCGGCGGCCACCGGTCTGTCACCGGCGACCCTCGTGCAGCGTTATGGCAATCGAGAGGCGCTGCTTCGCGCCGCGCTTCTGTGGATGTGGGACCAGCTCGATCTCAACGTCGCAGGCGCCGATGCCAGCCATCCGGTCGATCCGGAGGGCGCGATCGCGCTGTTGGTCCGGCTATCGGCCGGCTACGGCGCTGGCGACGAGGCTGCGCAGGGCTTGTTGCTGCTGCGCGAGGATTTTCGTGATCCGGTGCTCCGGGCGCGTGGCGTAGCGTGGAACCACGCGATGACCCACGCGCTGGGCCGGCGGCTCAGCGACGATCCGGCGCGGCAGGAGCTGCTCGGCCGGCTGATGGCCAGCCAATGGCAGGGCGCCGTCCTCTGGTGGGGATTCTCACGCGAGGGCACGCTGCGCGGCTTTCTCCGGCGTGAGCTACGCGAGTGGCTGACGGTGAGCGGGATTTCGTAGTTTCCGGGTTCATTCCGCTTCCGACCATCACTACATTCCCCTCCATGTACTACCGAATGCTCGACACGGCTCTGGGACCCATGGCGATCGGCTGGACCGATGCCGGGATTTCGCGCGTGTTGCTGCCGGGCGATACGCCCGGGGAAATGCGGGCGCGGCTGGATAAAGCGGGTGGAGTCGAGGGCGCCGATGGCCAGCCGGAGGTGGTGGCGCGGATTCTCGCCTATGCCGAGGGAGCGAACGACAGCTTTGGCGATGTCGAGCTCGACCTGTCGCGGGTGCCCGAGGTCAACCGGCGCATGTACGAGCACATCCGTGGCCTGAGCTGGGGCGAGACCACCACCTACGGCGCGATCGCCCGCTGGCTGGGGGATGTGGCGCTGTCGCGGGCCGTGGGCGCAGCGATGGGCGCCAATCCGATCCCGCTGATCGTGCCGTGCCACCGGGTGCTGGCTGCCGACGGCCGCACCGGCGGATTTTCATCGCCAGGTGGCGTCAGGGCCAAGATGGAGATGCTGGCTCTCGAGAAGGCTGCGTCGCCGACCGGGCAGTTCTCGTTCGGCTTCTAGGCCGCGCAGGCCTGGCGCTCGGGCGTGACGCCGTCGAAGATCTCGGTAATCGTCGAGGGCACGCCGGTGCCCATGAAGGTGGCGAAGTCCGCCGCGGAGAGGAGGCCGTTCCGGCCCAACCGCCGCAGCGCAGCAGTGATCCGGCTGTGGTAGACCTGCATGAACGCGAAGGTGCCGTCCTTCTCCATGTTGTAGACGCCGGAGCCCGCCTCGATCTCGCCGCCGAAAATTTCGCCAAGTACAGCCATCGGCGCGCCCTGCACGCCCATGCCGAGCCGGATGATGTCGATGCGCGCCAGGTAGTCGTTGATCATCGCCACCAGCGCCGCCTTCTCCTTGGGATCGCAGAAGCGGGTGCTCTTGGTGGCGATGCGGCACTCGATCATCGTCGCCATGGGACCAAAGCCGTCGGTGACGGCGCGGTTGGCGAGCATGGCCTCGGCAGGTATCTCGTCATCGCTGGCGGCGCGCGCCTTGGCGCGGCAGCGTGCGGTGTCTTCATCGGTCCAGGCCATGGCCGGATCGATGGAGGCAACGAACTCGGTGGGTGGCGTCGCCTGCGGCTGTGGCGCGCGGGGACCGAACCAGGTCGCGTAGCCGAAGTAGGCGAGGCTGGCGACGGCGACGAGCGCCAGCGCGGTCACCACGAGATCGACGAGGCCGAGCCCTTGGCCAGGGACGGCGGATGGCTTCGCCGTGCTCCGCACATCGCGTACCAGATCGCGCCCCGACATGTCCGCCCCACAGAAGCTCCCGTGGCAGCAACTCTAGCTCAGAGCAGTGAAGGCGGCGTTTCGCGATTGGCGACGAATGCAAGCATGACAGCAACCTGCCGGCTACTGTCCGCGCTTGAACACTTTTAGATGTCCGAGCCGCTTGACCACGTTGGTCGCGACGGTTTCGATCGGATCGGCGATCGAGACGGCCAGGACGTTCTCGTCCGGTTCGGGGCGCTCGAGCGTCGCGAACTGGCTGTCGAGCAGCTTTGGGCTCATGAACTCGTGGTTGCGTGCCTCGATGCGCTTGCGGATCATGTCGATGTCGCCATCGAGGAAGACGAAGAGGATCGGCTCGCCTGCCTTCTCGGTGAGGAAGTCGCGATAGGCCCGCTTCAGCGACGAGCAGGCGCCGACCGCCACGCCCTTTTGCTCGGCGGCTTCGTGCAGCGCACCGGCCAGCGTCTCCAGCCAGGGCCAGCGGTCCGCGTCGGTGAGCGGGATGCCGTTGCGCATCTTCTCCTTGTTGGCGGGCGGGTGGTAGCCGTCGCCATCGAGGAAAGGGGCGTGCAGCCGCCGCGCTATCGCCGCGCCGGTCGCCGACTTGCCCGACGACGACACACCCATGGCGATGATGATGCGGGCGTTCTCAAACGGTGGCAGTGAAGGCGCCGTCGACATAGAGGATGTGTCCGTTGACGAAGGAAGAGGCTTCGGAGGCGAGGAAGACCGCGGCGCCGCCCAGTTCGGCGGGTGCGCCCCAGCGCCCCATCGGCGTGCGCTTCTCGATCCAGGCATTGAATTCCTGGTTCTCGATCAGCGCGGTGTTCATCTCGGTGCTGATGTAGCCCGGCGCAATGCCGTTGACGTTCAGCCCGTGCCTGGCCCAGTCGACTGCCATGCCGCGGGTGAGGTTGGCGATCGCCGCCTTGCTCGCCGCATAGGGAGCGATCGAGGGGCGGGCGAGGTTGCTCATCACCGAGCAGATGTTGATGATCTTGCCGGACTTGCGGGCGATCATGCCGCGCGCCACGGCCCGGCCAACGATGAAGGCCGAGGTCAGGTTGGTGTCGATCACCTGCTTGAACTTTTCCAGCGGCCACTCCTCGAGCGGGGCGCGGTGCTGGATGCCGGCATTGTTGACGAGGATGTCGATCTGTCCGATCTCGTTCTCGGCGTGAGCGATGGCGTCGTCGACGCTCTCCTCGCTGGTCACGTCGAAGGCCAGCGCTTTGATGCCGAGGGCGCCGTCATCGGCCAACCGCGCCGCAGCGCTGCCAAGCGCTTCGGGGTCACGGCCGTTGAGGATCACTTCTGCGCCGGCGCCGGCCAGCGCTGCGGCAATGCCGAAACCGATGCCGCGGCTCGAGCCGGTCACCAGGGCGCGCTTGCCATGCAGATTGAATAGAGAAATCGAGTCCAAAGTCAGTGCCCCTCCCAGGCTCAGGCGGCGCGAGACTAGTAGATGACGCGCGGCTTGGTAAGACCAAGAGACCGGCGCGGTGAGGAACGTGCACAGACGAGGTGCATCGGGCTCCCGATGGGGTGGCGTTCGGGCGTCGCCCGTGCCAAAAAGCCGCGCAATGAAATCCTAATGACTCCCAATGGAGATAATGATGGCGTCTGCCGATATCGGCCTGATCGGGCTCGCAGTAATGGGCTCCAATCTGGCGCTCAACATCGCCGA
>JAESFN010000372.1_pt1 | contig 46628 bp, 48 predicted proteins | sample 9269411 | NCBI WGS metagenome assembly JAESFN01 (sample SAMN14505399, study PRJNA617100) | algae metagenome | isolation source: Iphinoe sp. HA4291-MV1 and co-occurring heterotrophs from trail next to... | place: USA: Maunawili Falls, Hawaii | collected 2009-07-25
AAAATCGAGAAGGTCGGCGAAACGGCCGGCGACCTCGGGGGGCATATTGCGGAACAAGCGCGCGGGTGGTGGGCTGCGGGGCCCGTCCAGGTACGGGCGTTGTCCTCTCCTTCGGGCGAGCCGGGACTCGCCGTTGCGGTCAAGAAGACGACCTCTGATCTCGGGCGATTGTCCTCGCCGCCGTTGTATCCCGTGCGGTCCGTTGGTGCGGCCCTTGGTGTCCCGAAACCATCGGGTGAACTCGGTCGCATCACGCTGACGATTGCCATGGATGTGCGAGGCTCGACCCCGGCGGGCGTGACCGCGGAGATGCTGTGCGATACGCAGCGCACTCCACCGTCCCCCGGGGGATCGGTCGAACGGTACGATGGGACGGCGTTTGCGATCGGTGAAATCGATGCTCAGTCGAAGTCGACCCGCCACACGATCGTTCTGAAACCGCCGTGCGTGCCGAAGGCCGTGCGGCTCACCTATGGACTTTCCGGATACGTGTCGCGCGCCAACACCTACGGACGATCCGACATTCTCGAGGTGCACAACCTCGATGTCGGTGCGACCATCGCCGGCCGCGATGGCCAAGACACCGTGCTCGCCTATCGGCCGTCACCCTCCGCTCCGCTGCGATGAGGGCAGGTGTCAAGGTGGACGGTTTGAGATTGCATTGCGGGTGACGCCGCGTGTAGGGACAGGTCGCCGTGGCGCGCAGGCGCGAGGGATTTTGGGGGGCCGCGATGTACAAAGAGAAGACGGTTGCCGTCGTGGTGCCCTGTTACAAGGAAGAGCACCAGATCGGAAAGGTCATCAGCACCATGCCGGCGCTGGTCGACCGGATCGTGGTGATCGACGACTGCAGCCCCGACAATACGTCCGGCGCCGTGAAGGACTGGCAGCAGAAAGATTCGCGCGTCGTCCTCATTCGTCACGAAGTGAACCAAGGCGTCGGCGGTGCCATCGCCACCGGATACGAGTGGGCGCGCGACAACAACATAGACATGGCGGTCGTCATGGCCGGCGATGCCCAGATGGATCCTGCCGACCTGCCCGCGCTGCTGGATCCGGTCGTCGACGAGGGTGTCAACTATACCAAGGGCAATCGGCTGATCTGGCACGGAGCGTTCCGCACCATCCCGGCTAAGCGGTTTTTCGGAAACTCAATTCTGTCGCTGTTGACCAAGATCGCGTCTGGCTACTGGCACGTCGCCGACAGCCAGACTGGATACACCGTCGCAGACAAGAAGGTGTTGCACGAGATCGACTGGCAGAAGATGTACAAACGGTACGGCCAGCCCAACGATCTGCTGATCAAGCTCAATGTCGAGAACTTCCGGGTGCGGGATGTGCCGGTGCGCCCCGTCTACAACGTCGGCGAGATCAGCGGCATCCGGATCCGCCGGGTGATCTTCACGATCTCGAACGTGCTGCTCAAAGGCTTCCTGTGGCGGATGTGGGAGAAGTACATCGTGCGGGACTTTCATCCGCTGGTGTTCTTCTACTTTCTGGGAACGGCCCTCATGCTGCTCGGGACGATCCTGTTTTGCCGCACGATCTGGCTATGGATCGCGGATGGCACCGCACCACCGCTGTCGGCGATTTCGATGATGTTCTGCTATAGCACCGGCCTACAGGCGATCTTCTTCGCCATGTGGTTCGACATGGAGATGAACAAGCATCTGCGCTGAAGGCCGCGGCGCGTCAACTCTTCGCGCGCTTGGCGGGCCAGTTGCGGTCATCACGGAAGTCCGCGGGCGGCGCGGCTTCGAGGGCTTCTGATGCCGCCTGGATCCGCTCCAGCGCATGATCGGTGGCGGTCAGGCGTTCCGCCCGTGCCTTTTCCTCGGGCGTCCAGGTGGCCGCTCCCTTCATGAGCAAACGCACAGCCTCGCGGGTGTCGTTGGCGATCAACAAGTCGAGATGGGGCTCGTCGCGAGCGCCGAGCAATGCGGCCATGCGGCGGCGCGCTTCCGTCTGCACCTCGTCGGTCGAGGGGGCGGGTGTGCGATAGACTGCGATCGGAACGTGGCCAGCGGACAGGGCGGCGAACGTTGCGTTGTCCAAACTGACCGGGACCGTGACCCGGATGCCGTCGATATCGACCTCGAGCAGCGAGGCGTCAGCGTTGAGATAGCGGGCGTTGGTGAAGATCATGGCGGTCAGAGCTCCGCGTCGGCAGTGTAATGCGTGATGATGCGCTGACCGGCTGCAATCGATGAGCTGGCGACAAAGACGAAGAAGCCGGTCTGGCCGATCTGGTCGATGGTCGCGGCATGGTTGGTCGACGCGCTGGTGCTGCGGATGGGTGTCGACGTGCTGCCGGTATCGGGGTTGTAGGCGGTGACGGTCGGTGCGGCGCGCATTGGCTCCTGCCATGTCACGGACGAGACGAAGTGGAAGGAATCGGTCATCTGCGTGTGAATGCCGACCGCACCCGGCCGGCTCGAGGCCGTGCCCGGCGCCACCGTGGTCGGGTAGGTCTTGCGGTAGTAGCGGCGGCAGAGCGCGAGCTCATGCGGGACGGGGCGGGCCTGCCAAGCCGTAGCGCTGGACCCTGCTTCGAGCTTTGCGCGGTTGAACGTGACGGCGCCCGATGCGGGCGCGAGCTTGACTGAAATATTGCCGCTGTCGCCGCCGCCGAGCGTCACCGTCGCGCTGCGGCGTCCGCTGCCCGCGGTGATGGTGGCAGTCTGGCTGCCGATGGTGATGCTCAGGCTGCCGCCGGAGAGATCGCCGACGGATAGGGTGACCTGCGTCGAAGCCAGGCTGCCATAGCCGAAGACGGATGGCTTGAGGATCTGCAGAACTGTGCCCGAGGTCAGCGTGACGGTAAAACCGGAGAGCGTGACATTGGCGCCGCCGGTGTCTGCCTTCCAACGGTCGAAGCCGTAGACGCCGGCGGACAGCGAGCCGCCGGCAAACACCCGCTGGTTGATCTGGAAATCGCCGTTGACGAGCAGATTGGGCGCGGGAGCCGAGCCGGCGATGGAGGTGTTCGGGAGCGTGACGGCGCCGCTGCTGCGGTCGACGGTCAGCGCAGTATGCCAGGTGCTGCCATTGGGGCTCACCTTGACGTGGAAGTCGTCGTCACCCGTGAGACCGAACTCGGCGCGGCCGGAGAACGCGGTCTGATAGAGCAGGCTGGCGGTATCGGTGGCGCCGGCCTTGTTGATCTTGAGCTGGTGACCTGCTCCCTCGTGACTGAGAAGCGTGGTCGGAGCGGACACCGCCAGACGGTTCGTACTGTCGGCGGTGGCGTTGATGCCGACCATGGGGAGATCCTGGAGCGAGCCTATCTCGCTGGCCGAGATCCAATCGGAGCCGTCGAACACCACGAGGGCTTCCTCGTCCTCGATCCAAGCCAGCCATCCGGGCTTGGACTCGTGGATTGACCAGACGCCATCCTGCCAGGCTGCGATGCCGAGGTCGTGGCCGGCCCACGCGCCCGAGGCGCCGGTGGCAATGATGTAGCGCGCGCCCTCAGCGGGGCTTCCCGGAGGCGTCGTCAGGTCGCGGTCGACGACGGCGAGCTGGACCAGCGCGTCGAGGATGCGGATCGCCTCGTTGTGGGTCACGTGTTTCTGGGCCTGGGCGGCCAGAATGTAGGGCAACTTGAGATTAGGGGTGTCGTCCATCGACGTTGTGCTGGCTCCGCGCGTACTAGAGATCGGAACGCAGTTTCACATGGCGTCAGGGGGCGGGGATTTCTTTGCGCCGGGGCCTCCGGATTTGGTTAGCAGGGGACTGGATGGTCGCGATGCGGCGGCTGTGGCGAACGGACCGCTGGGTGTGCTAGGGCAGCGTCCAAGAAGAAAATTACGGAGATGCATGAGCATGATGACAGTCGAGAGCGCGGTGGCGGGCCGGCACTGCGTCCGGGCTTTCCTGCCAAAGCCGGTGCCGCGGGAGCTGATCGAGCGCGTTTTGACTACGGCCGGGCGTGCGCCGTCGGGCTCGAACATTCAGCCGTGGAAGGTTTGGGTCCTGACCGGACCGGCCAAGGATGCGCTGGCGCAGGACCTTCACGCGCGGCACGTGGCAGGCGAGGAGGGGGGCTGGGAGTACCGCTACTACCCGACCAAATGGCGCGAGCCTTATCTGGCTCGGCGGCGCGCGACAGGGTGGGGCCTCTACGCAGCGGTTGGCTTGGCAAAAGGTGACCGCGAGGGCACACGCGTTCAGCACGGCCGCAACTTCCTGTTCTTCGACGCGCCGGTCGGGCTCATCTTCACGATCGACCGCGACATGGAGCAGGGGAGCTGGCTCGACTACGGCATGTTCCTGCAGTCGATCATGGTGGCGGCTCGCGAGCACGGCCTGGGGACCTGCCCGCAGGCGGCGTTCTGCGTCTACCAGGCCGTCATCCGGGAGCGGCTCCGCATTCCAGCCGAGCAGATGGTGGTGTGCGGGATGTCGCTCGGCTATCCCGACCCGGACGCTCCGGCCAATCGCTTCAGGACGGATCGCATGGTCCTCGACGAATTCGTCACGTGGTGTGACTAGCCTCGTCCAGCTCCGTTCGATGATTCGTCCTGGGTAGGCACCCGGGACGCGGGCGCTCTCGTTTCATCATACGCTAGCTGCCGATGTGCGTTGGGCACGTGCGCGGGGCGGGCATGGGGCTGGGGGACGATCGATTCAACGAGGGTGTTCTGCGCAGCATGGGCGTTTCCCTCGCGAGCGGCGAGGATGGTCGCGGCGTTGCCATTGCAGTGATCGACTACGGTTTCGACCTGCTTCATCCGTCCCTGCTCGATCGCGGCGGTGCGTCGCGGTTTCGCAGCTTCTGGGATCAGAACCTGGCGCCGCCGCGCTGGGGGATCGATGTGTTCGACGTGTCGCGCGCGGCGGACCTTTCGTCTCAAGCTCTTTCCTATCTGATCGTGCGCTCGCGCGAGACGGGCAGTCGAGAGGTCTTCGATCGACTCTATGATCCGCACGCGAACTACTACACGCGCGACGGCGTGGAGGGAGGCGCCCACGGAACGTTGATGGCGTCCATCGCCGCGGGCACGTCGTATGGTGGATTTCGTGGCGTCGCACCCGGGGCGGATCTGATCGGCGTCCAGCTCGGGCTTCTCGACCATCACTGGAAGGAAGAGGATGCTGCGGGCCAGCCCGCGTGGATCACCTGGGAGCCGCATCATGGCGCCTGGGACGGCTGGCGTAGCTATTGCGATGCGCCGCAAATTGTAGCGGCTCTCGACTACGTCTACGGGCGCGCCGTCGATCTCGGAATCAAGGCTCTCGTTATCAACCTCAGCTTGGGCGCGGCGGCTGGCGCGCACGACGCACACTCCGCGGCGGCGCGAAAGATCGCGGAGCTCACGCGGCGCGGATTGGCGGGCGACGGCCCGTCGTGTGCCGTCGTGGTTGCAACAGGAAACGCTGGCGCGCACGACGGACATTTCGCTGTGGAGCTTGCCGCCGGTGGCCGAGCGCGGTTCGAGTGGCAAATTCCGTGGCGGGCCATAACCCAGAAAAAGCTGGAGATCTGGTATCGCGCCGACTCATTGCTCGACGTTGCGCTGAGTCCGAGCGGCCCAGCCGGTGCGCAGATCCGCGTCCCGGCTGGTCAGACCTCGCTCATCGAGGCCAACGGCCGGCGAGTGGGAATCGCTGATCATCGGAGTGGCGACGATGGGCGGCTGTCGCGCGTGTGCGTGCTTCTTCACCCACCCAGCTTTCCAGGCGCCTTGGCGTTTGCAGACGGCGAGGAGGCTATCTGGGAGATCACCATCGCAGCTCCGCGGGCCAGCGGGCCGGCGCAGGTGCATGCCTGGATCGAGCGCGATGATGAGGATCGCGGCTGCTCGTGGCTCTCGCCCAGCCAGCCGTCCTCCACGCTGTCGCCGCTGGCGGCTGCCGATGGGGCCATTGTCGTCGGCGCGCACGCCGGCGGTCCGGGGGCGACCGCCTTTGCACACGCGAGCGCGGGCCCGTTGCCGTGGTGTGAGGGCGACGCGGCGCTGGCGCCCCACCTATCGGCATCCGGTTACGGGGTTTGGGGTGCGCGCTCGAAGACGACGGAGTTCATGAGGACCAGCGGCACGAGCGCGGCGGCGGCCCTCGTTTCAGGTGCTGCCGCACTGGTGCTTCAGCGCGTCGTGGAGGCGGGGCAGCGGATGACACGCGACGAGCTGTTGGCCGCCCTGCTCGGTGGTCCGGCGCGGGCATGGGACGCGCGGCTCGGATTCGGGCCGGTGAGGCTGGCCGTTCCAGTGCAAGAGGCGGCCGCGTGAACACATTGATACAACTGGATATTTCCGGTCATGCCGGGCGGGCGATCCCGAAGCTCGACAAGCCGTTCAAGCTGACGATCTGCGTGACGCAGACGTGCAACATGAACTGCCAGCTCTGCTATGCCGACTGCGGGAGTGCGAAGAAGCCGGAACTCACTGAAAAACAATGGAAAAATTTCATCGACGAGCTGGTGCGGGAGGGCTTCCTGCACGTCTTCTTCGAGGGCGGGGAGCCGTTCCAACGCCCTGATTTCGAAGAGATTTTGGCCTACTGCGGCCGCCGCCTGTACATCGCGATCCGCACCCACGCGACCCTGATCGATGCGGAAAAAGCGAGGAGATTGAAGGGGTTGGGCGTAGGGCGGCTGTACGTCGATCTGTTCTCGCCGGAGCCCCGCGTTCAGGATGAATTGACTGGAACATCAGGGAGTTACGACGCGGCGATGGCCGGCATCCGCCATGCCCGGGCGGCGGGGCTCAAGGTCACCCTCCTGGCCATCCTGTCGCGCTGGAATCACCAGCATCTTCAACGCTATATGGAGCTCGCCCAGGCGCTCGACTGCGATCAGGTCGGCATCCTCCGACTCTATCCGCTCGGACGCGCGAGACAGCGCTGGAGCGAGCATTCCATCGCTCTGAACGAGATGTCCGAGGCGCTCGTAGCGCTGCGTGTTCCGCGCGGCATCCAGCTCATGCAGTCCTGGCATCCGCGCGACGGCAACTGCTGCTGGCAGAACGCGGCGGTGGCGCCCGACGGCACCTCGATCGGCTGCCCCTACCTGCGCGAGTCCGTCGACTACGGCAGCGTGCTCGAGGTGCCCTTCCTCGAGACCTGGCGGCACCCGCTCTACCAGACGCTGCGCGCCCAGGAGGTCGAGGACGCCTGTCCCGACTGCGCGGCGACGCAGGGCACCTCCGGCGGCTGCCGGGCGACGGCCTACGCGTTCCACGGCCGGTGGTCCGCGCCCGATCCCTACTGTCCCCATACCAACCACGGAGTGGACTTGCGTGCTCTCCCGCAACGGCTGCTACGCCCGGACCCCTAACGTCGTGCTCCGCCGCTTCGAGGCGTGGGGCCGCTGCTATGCGTTCACGCCGGACGAGCCGGAGATCTACGACCTCAACGCCAGCGCCTGGCTGATCCTCGAGCTATGCGACGGCCGCCCGTTCGGCGCGATCGAGGCGGACTACCTCGTCGCGGTCGGCGACCGCATCGGTTGCGAGGTGGCGCGCGCACAATTCCACCACGGGTTCGACGCGCTGCTCGAACGCAACATCGTCTCCGCTGCCGCGTGATCCGCCGTCTCTGCTGCGGCGCCGAGTCCGCCGTTCTGCCTGCTGATTTTCCACCTGCCCGTGCCATTGCAACCTGCGAAAGAAAGGAGCCTCGCATGCCATTGCCCTCGTCTCATGCCGCTCTCCGCCACATCCACCGTGCAGCCCACGTCGCGCCGCCGGCGGTCACGTTCGTCGATTTCCAGGTGCGGACGGGCTTGAGCGTGCCGTTCGCCCCGCACATGCGCGGCACGGACGCCGCGCCGTCGGTCGAGCCGGTGAATTTCCAGGTTCGCACCGGCTTGAGCGTGCCGTTCTCTCCCCACATGCGCGACGGCGAGCGCCCGGCGGTGGCGCCGGTCGATTTCCAGGTGCGCACGGGCTTGAGCGTCCCCTTCAATCCCTACATGCTCGGCGCGCATGCCGAGGAGCTGCTGCGCAAGCGCATCATGATCTCGCCGGTGCTGGTGGCGTGGCGCTACCGGGTCGCGAGCGCGCAAGCCTTCGCCGACTGGCTCGCGACGCGCGAGATCCTGCTGTCGGAATCACGGTTGTCGGGTGACGCCGGGCTCAAGGGCGTGCGCTATGGCGGCACCTACCGCGTCGCCGGAAGCGATGGTCCGGGTGCCGCCTATCAGACGCTGTGGGGGTACACCAGCGAGGCGGCGATGAACGCGATGGACCGGCTCAGCCGCGACGACTGCGCGTCGGCGAGCCTCGTCGAGCTCGAGGTGATCGACTTCGTGAAGGGCCTGAAGCGGTACGCCGCCGAGGGTGGCGCGGCGCACTTCTCGCAGGAGGTGCTGATCGGCGCGTCGGCCGGGCCGGGCTGACGGCGATGGCGGGCGGCGCCGGTCCGGGCGCGCCGGTGCCGCCTCCTGCCGTTGCGCCCGAGGTGCCGCGGTCCGCCGCACGCGGGCGCGAGCGATTGGCCGGCGTTGCCTGCGGTTTCGCTGCGGCCGCGATCTGGGGCGGTGGCGCGGCGGTGTCGCGTCATCTGGTGACAGGCGGCCTCGCGCCGCTCGACCTTGCGCTGCTGCGCTATGCGGGATGCTTCCCGATCGCCTGTGCGATCGTGCTCGCGCTCGGCCGATGGCCCCGCCTCGGGCTCGGCTGGCAGTGGACGTCGGCGGTGGTGCTGCTCGGCGGGCCGCCCTACCACCTGCTGTTGATCGCCGGCTACGGGCATGCGACGGCCGGCGGCGGGGCGCTGCTCACCGCCGGCCTGCTGCCGGTGTTCGCGCTGATGATCGCCGCCGCAGCCGGTGGCAGTGCGCCGCCGGTGGCGAAGGCGCTGGGCGCCCTGCTGGCGGTGGCCGGGCTGGCGCTGTTCGCGCTCGGCGGCGCAGCGCTGACGCCCATTGGCTTCGTGATCTTCGCGGCCGCCGCGCTGGCCTGGGCCGCGCTCAACCACCTGGTGCGCGCCTGGGCGGTCGATCCGTGGGCGCTGACGCTGCTGCTGGCGCTGTCGTCGCCGGCGTTCCTGCCGGCGTACGTGCTGCTGCGGCCGGGTGGCGTGCCCGCGCCGCCGATGGCCGAGGCGGCGCTGCAGGTCGCCTACCACGGCGCGCTGGTGGCGTTCGGTGCGACGGCGCTGTTCTTCCTCGCGATCCGCCGGCTCGGCGCGCCGGCGGCGGCGCTGCTGCAGGCGCTGGCACCGGGCTTCGCGGCCGGGCTCGGAGCGCTGCTGCTGGCCGAGGCGCTCGATGGTGCCGCCGTTGCCGGCATGATCCTGACGCTGGCGGGCGTGGCGATCGGGATCGCCGGTGGCGCGCCGCGCTCGCGCGTGCCGGCGCGCCGAGGATGACGGGCAAGGTGAGGCCTGGTCCTCGTGGTTCCGGGCGGCGAGGTGAAGGCCTTCGTTTGTCATCCTCGGGCGTGTCCCGAGGATCCAGGCGTCCATCACGACCCCGCAACACACAAAGTGCTGTCGGCAGACACCTGCGCCACTAGATCTAACCCTCTACCCGGCAGAAGGATGGATCCTCGGGACAAGCCCGAGGATGACAGTTGTGGAATGGGCACGCCCCCTCCGCCTGCGGTCCCGGACGGGCGCGGGCGAGCCCGCGGCCGAGCCGGGATCTTTCCCGCTCAGAGTGAGGCAGGCGTTGCGCCCATGCGGCGACTGGGAAAGACCCCGGACAAGCGGCTTGGCGCCGCTTTCCGGGGACGCAGTGGAGGGGCGCGAGCACAACAGCAGTCGGAGCTGCCGAAGATTGAGCGGTGGGTCGAGGCCGGTTACCGTGGCGCCATGCCGACGTCGCCGACCCACCGCCTGCGCGCGATCTGTCTCGCCCTGCCCGAGGCGGCGGAGCAGGAGGCGTGGGGCGATCCGACCTTCCGGGTGCGCGATAAGATCTTTGCCATGGAGAAGAGCGGCGACGGGCGCGTGTCGGTGTGGCTGACGGCGCCCGAGGGTGCCCAAGCGATGCTGATCGGTGCCGACCCCGAGCGCTTCTTCGTGCCGCCCTATGTCGGGCACAAGGGCTGGGTCGGCGTGCGCCTCGACTCGCAGCCCGATTGGGACGAAGTCGCGGCTCTCATCCGCCGCAGCTACCGCCTCATCGCGCCGAAGCGGCTGGCGGGGAGGGTGGGATGACGGGCGGATGGGCAGGTCACTCCGATGGTCGAAGTCAACGTCGCGAATGGCGGTCATCATCGACTCAGCCCAGAGTATTGCAGGGAGAAGCACTGGCACCGCTATCTCGTGGAGTTCGACTTCCGCTCCAACAACCGTTCGGCGCTCGACAAGGAACGAGCGAACAAGGCGGTGATGGGTGCCAACAACAAGCGACTTACATACCGTCAATCTGACAGCAAGTGCCAACCCGCTTGGCGTTCGCAGAATGTAAAAAAGTAAGCTGTTGTTGGGTTAGTTCATGGCGACAGGCACAGTTCAATTCGACATGTCCAGTCTTCCCGTGGAAGAACACCGTGAGGCATACATGGTGTTCTACTCAATTGTCATGCTGGACAAGTACGCTAGAGACTTCAATGCGGCGCACGCCCTGATTGGGTTTGCTGAGGCTATGCAGAGTAAAATCATAGCCATTGAGAACTGGGAATTCGATCATGCCTTCAAGAACAATGCAGCGGTCTATGAAGAATGGAAAGCCATTGCTGCACGCGATGGTGCCTTGTCGCTCTACCACTTCTGCACGACATTTGAGTCCATCAGAGCGGCCAATGCTCCCACACTGACCAAGGCAATCGACCACGAGATGATACAGGAAGTTGCCTACGTCATACGCGGCAAGTTTGCAGGCTATCGAGCCATCCGACATACGGTCAGTCACACGGCGGACTTTACCAGAAACTATAAGGCGTTTGTCACCCATGCGGTGGACGGGACGACATTCATTTGGGGTCAGCTAGTCGGGCGTCGTTACACAGTGACATACGAAAAATCCCATTTCTCCTACGCCTTGGATCGCGCCAATGTAGAGACCCTGTTACGACTTGTCGGGATTGTTCGCGAAGCCTTTCACAATACCGGGTTCGCCAAGCAGTCGCTGAGCTAGATCGTTCAAATCAAATAATCCGTCTATGAGCTTGGGGCCATCCTGAGGGTGACCACTCGCGACACCGTCGCCTCTGATTTAGCTCATCATGTCGAATATCGCCGCTGCAAGGGCTGATCTCTTGTCACCCATCGCGCACCTCGCCGTACGCCGACAAATCGCCTGGAGTGTGTCGCCATGTGAAGGCCCCATGGCGCAACGCAAGCCGGCCAGTAATGGCAAGAGCCAACGCGAGCGCTTCATTGAGCAGCACGCAAGCTGGACTAAGGCAAGGACGCCTTCCGGCGTATCGTGCGTAAGGCCGCGACGGCCCCGAGAACATGCTCAAGACGAGCCCTCGGGCGCGAAAGGCGGGAGGGGGATAGGCCGGTCGTATTCGCGCCGAAAAGCGCTCCACCCGTCTCGGGAACCCCTCTCGTCTCCCGGCTGCGGCATCCCACCGGGATTTGCGTCGCCTAACGGTGGCACGCATGATCAGCCGCCGCTTTCTCGTCAGCGGGGCCTGCTAGGCGGTACGGCGTTGCGCGCCAGAGACGACAGTGGCGCATGAATCACACTGCTCCCAGGCCGAGTCTGATATGATTCGCTGAGCTGAATCACGATCTTGCTGTGAGCCGATGCGCCAGGATTGTCCGCTTGTCATCATCCGCTGGCAGGATAGCGGCCAGCCGCTGCCCTCATGGCAGTATCTGTCGGCACTACCGCAGACGCGCGTGATCGAGTGCGCGACGGTCGGGTGGTTGCTGAAGGACGACGATGACCTCAAGGTCATCTGCCAAAGCGTCGGCGATCTCGGCAGCCCTAGAAACGCTCAAGCGAGCGGTATCATGACGATACCCGCTCGCTGCGTGCTTTCGATCGAAAGGCTGGAAGAAATTACTTCTTCTGCAGCTTGTCTAGAACCTGCTGCGCCTTCTGACGCTGTTGCTGATCGGGAGACTGCGTCAGCGCCGATGCGGCGAGCGTCTGAATGTCATCCTGCGTGATCGAACCTGGATTTTGCAGCGCTTTCGCTGCGATCTGCGCTACGCGTGCCGAAGTTCTTTCATTGTCTGCCATGACTGAACTCCACGATTGCTAAGTACGCCACGATAGGAACATGGCTCGGGTAAGGTACGCACTTAGGGTTTGCCCTCAAAAGCTTGATTGATAACGGCCCAGCGATATCCACAGTTTTCTTGGGCCGTGGGATTGACGTGCCGTTGCCAAAAAACCGCGAAATCCACTGACGGCTTGCGCCCGAGCGCGAGTGCGGCCAGCTACGTGCGTCGCCGCTCCCTGACGGGCTCGTTGCCCGCTCCGCTCGCGTTCCCTGACTGGAGGGACAGGGATGAGAGAAACGAGAAGAGGCCACGCCTCCGCTTGCGTTCCCGGACACGCGAGGGCGGCGGCCCGAGGTTGATCCGGGATCTTTCCCGCTTCGAGCAAGGCGGGCGGCGCGCCCCTGTCCCGCGTAGGCGAGCGCGTCTTCTCCTGCCTCCCAATGCCCGTCCGGCGTGCTATGACGGCCGCACTCATTCACCGGATCGCAGCGACACCTATGGCCGCGCCCTGCCTCATCGCCGTCGACTGGGGCACGACCTCGTTCCGGGCCTACCTGGCCGCGGCCGACGGCGCGATCGTCGATCGTGTGGCGACGGCGCGGGGCATCCTGAGCGCGGAGCGGGCCGAGTTTCCGAACATCCTGAAACACGCGGTGGCGCCGTGGATCTCGGGGCACGGGCCGCTCCCCATCCTGATGTCGGGGATGATCGGCAGCCGGCAGGGCTGGGTCGAGGCGCCCTATGCCCGCTGCCCGGCAGGGCCGGGCGATGTGTCGAGCCGGCTCACCGCGATTGCCGTCGACGGGCTTGGCACCGTGCATGTGGTGCCCGGTCTCGACCACCGCGACGCCGATGGGCGGCCCGACGTGATGCGCGGGGAGGAGACCCAGGTGTTCGGTGCGATCGCCGCGGGCGGCGCGGCCGACGGGCTGTTCGTGCTGCCCGGCACGCACTCGAAGTGGGTGACGGTGGAAGCCGGGGCGATCCGCGCGTTCGCGACCTACATGACTGGCGAGGTGTTCGCCGCGCTCAAGGATCACACCATCCTCGGCCGCCTGATGGAGGGCGCGTCGCAGGACGGGCAGGGGTTTGCGCGCGGCGTGGCGGCGGGCGCGGAGCCGGGGCTGGCGGCGGGCGATCTGCTGGCCCGGCTGTTCTCGGTGCGCACGCTCGGGCTCATGGACATGCTCGGTGCGGGGGAGCTTGCCGACTATCTGTCGGGGCTGCTGATCGGCGCCGAGCTCAGCGCCGCCGCGCGCGGGCGGGGCGACCGCTTCACGATCATCGCCAGCGATGCGCTGGCCGAGCGCTACGAGACGGCGGCGGGGCTGCTCGGGCTCGCGGCGTCGCGGGCGCCGGCCGACTGCGTGGTGGCCGGGCAATTGAGACTCGCGCAGGCGGCGGGGCTGGTCAGGGGAGCATGAGGACCATGGATCTCGATGGCGCGATGCGCGCGTGTCCGCTGGTGGCGATCCTGCGCGGGATCACGCCGGCCGAGGCGGAGGATGTCGGTGCTGCGCTGGTGGTGGCGGGGTTTCGCATCATCGAGGTGCCGCTCAACTCGCCGGAGGCGTTTGCGTCGATCGCGACGCTGGCGCGCCGTTTCGGCGGCGAGGCGCTGGTCGGCGCCGGCACCGTGATGTCGGCGGCCGATGTCGGTGGCGTGCGCGCGGCCGGCGGACGGCTGATCGTGATGCCGCATGGCGACGCTGCGGTGATCCGCGCGGCGAAGGCGGCGGGGCTTCACTGCGTGCCCGGGGTGGCGACGCCGACGGAGGCGTTCGCGGCGCTCAGCGCAGGCGCCGACGCGCTCAAGATCTTCCCGGCCGAGGGGGTGCCGCCGGCGGTGGTGAAGGCGTGGCGGGCGGTGCTGCCGGCGGACGCGCGGCTGCTGCCGGTGGGCGGCATCGGGCTCGACACCATGGCCGCCTACGTTGCGGCGGGCGCGGCCGGGTTCGGCATCGGCTCGACGCTGTACAAGCCGGGCAAGAGCGCCGCCGATGTCGGCCGTGATGCCCGTGCGCTGGTGGCGGCGATGAGCGCCGCTCAGGCGCCGAGATAGGCGCGGCGCACGCTCGCGTCGGCGAGCAGATCGCGGCCGGTGCCGTGAAGCGCGATGCGGCCGGTCTCCAGCACATAGCCGCGGTCGGCGATGGTCAGCGCGGCCTGCGCGTTCTGCTCGACCAGCAGGATGGTGACGCCGGACTTGGCGAGCGCGGCAACGACCTCGAAGATCTGCGCGACGATGACCGGCGCGAGGCCCATGCTCGGCTCGTCGAGGAGGAGCAGGCGCGGCGCGGCCATCATGGCGCGGCCGACGGCCAGCATCTGCTGCTGGCCGCCCGACAGCCCGCCGGCCGGCAGGCGGCGCTTCTCGGCGAGGACGGGAAAGAGCGCGTAGATGCGCTCGAGATCGTCCTCGGGCGCGGCGCCCGAGCGGCGGAAGGCACCGAGGCGCAGGTTGTCCTCGACGGTGAGCAGGGCGAACACCTGGCGGCCCTCGGGCACCTGGACGATGCCGAGGCCGACGCGGGTGTGGGGCTTGGCGCGGGTGATATCGCGGTCCTCGAAGGAGATCCGGCCGGCGGTCGCGGGATGGACGCCGGACAGCGTGCGCAGCAGCGTGGTCTTGCCGGCGCCGTTGGCGCCAACGAGGGCGACGATCTCGCCACTCCTGACCTCGAGGGAGAGGCCGTGGAGCACCTCGATGCGGCCGTGGGCGGCGTGCAGGGCTTCAACCGCGAGCATGGGCGTGCTCCGGAGCGGGCTCGGGGGTGCCGAGGTAGGCAGCGATGACGTGCGGGTCGGCGGCGACTGTGGCGGGCGCGCCCTCGGTCAGCACGCGGCCCTGGACCAGCACGAGCACCCGGTTGGAGATGCTCATGACGAGCTTCATGTCGTGCTCGACGAGGGCGACGGCGACGCCGGATCTCGCGATCTCGACGATGAGGCGGTCGATCTCGGCGGTCTCGGTGGCGTTGCAGCCGGCGGCGGGCTCGTCGAGCAGAAGGACCTTGGGCTCGCCGGCCAGCGCGCGGGCGATCTCGAGGCGCTTCAGCGCGCCATAGGGCAGCGCGCCAGCGGGGCTGTCGGCGTGGCGGGCGAGGCCGACGCGGTCGAGCAGAGCGAGGGCGGCGGCGCGGCTCTCAGCCTCGCGCGCGGCAACGCCGGGTCCGTGCAGCAGGTGGGCGAGGACGCCGCGGCGCTCGTGCAGGTGGCGGCCGACCATGACATTCTCGGCCGCGGTCATGCGGAAAAAGATCTGCAGGTTCTGGAAGGTGCGGGAGAGGCCGCGGGCAGCGAGCGCCTCGGGCGGCAGTCCGCTCGCGTCGGCACCAGCGATGCGGATGGTGCCGCCGTCGGGCCGATAGAGGCCGCTCACGATGTTGAACAGCGTGGTCTTGCCGGCGCCGTTGGGACCGATGATCGACAGCACCTCGCCGGCCGCGACGTTGAACGACACGCCGTCGACGGCGCGGACGCCGCCGAAGCCGATGCCGACGCCTGTCACCTCGAGCGTGGTCATGACGGTCGCGGCGCTAGCCGCTTGGCGAGGCTCGGGACCAGCCCGTCGCGCAGGAAGATGAGGATGACGATGATGAACACGCCGAGCATCAGGTGCTCGTACTCGTGAAAGACGGTGAGCACCTGCGGCAGGATGGTGAGCAACGCGGCGCCGGCCAGCGAGCCCAGGATCGAGCCCATGCCGCCGAGCACGACCATGGTGACGAGCTCGACGGAATGGATGAAGCCCGAGGCGTCGGGCGTGATGTGGCCATTGAGGAGCGCCAAGCAGGAACCGGCGACCGAGGCGTAGACGGCGGAGACGACGAAGGCGAGCAGCTTGTAGCGGGCGACGTCGATGCCGGCGACGCGGGCGGCGATCTCGGAATCGTGCAATGCGCGCAATGCGCGGCCGGTGGGGCTTGCCATCAGGTTCTGCGCGAGCAGGACGGCGATGAGTAGCAGGCCGCCGGTGATCCAGTACCAGGCCTCCGGCGAGCGCAGGCGGGTGCCGAAGATCTCGAGCCGCGGCACCGCCATGCCGTCGGGGCCGCCGGTCCAGCGGATCTCGTTGACGAACACCATCGAGATCAGGATGCCGAGGCCAAGGGTGGCGACGGCGAGGAAGTGGCCCTTGAGGCGCAGGATGGGGCGGCCGACGAAAAACGCGAGGGCGGCAGCGAACGCCGCACCGAGGGCGGCGGCGGCCAGCGTCGGCACGGCGAAATGGGTCGGCAGCACGGCGACGGCATAGGCGCCGATGCCGAAGAAGCCGGCGTGGCCGAGGCTTACCTGGCCGGCGTAGCCGAGCAGCAGGTTGAGGCCGATGGCGGCGATGGCGCTGATCCACACCAGCGCGCCGATGCGGAAGTAGTAGCCCGAGGGGAGCACGAGGCCGGCGACCGCGATGATCGCTGCGATCAGTGCGAGCTGGCCCCAGCGCGAGGCGAGACGTGCCGTCATCACACGCGCTCCACCGACTTGGCGCCGAACAATCCGCCCGGCATCACGAGGAGCACCAGGATCATCGTCAGGAAGGCGACGGCGTCCTTGTAGGCGGAGGTGAGGTAGCCGGCGGACAGCGCCTCCACCAGACCGAGCAGGAAGCCGCCGACGACGGCGCCCAGGGGATGGCCCATGCCGCCGAGCACAGCCGCCGCGAACGCCTTGAGCGCCAGCATGGTGCCGACGTCGTAGCTGGTCAGCGTGATCGGCGCCACGAGGATGCCGGCGAGCGCGCCGATGCCTGCCGAGGCGGCGAAGCAGAAGGCGAGGATGAAGCTCGTATCGATGCCGACGAGCCGGGCGGCGAGGCGGTTGGCGGCGGTCGCCAGCACCGCCTTGCCGAACAGCGTGCGGTTGAGGAAGGCCGACAGGGCCAGCACGACGAGGAGGGTGCCACCGATCACCCAAAACGTCTGCGGCACGATCGCGGCGCCGAGGATCTTGACCGGCGTGGTGCCCGAGAACGCGGTCAGGGTGTGGGTCTGCTTGTCGGTGAGGATCGGCGTTGCGCCGCGAATGACCAGCGAGGCGCCGATGGTGAGAATGATCAGCGTCACCGCGCTGGCGCCCCGGGCCGGCTCGATAACCAGGTAATGGAGCAGCAGCCCGACTGCGACCGTGACGAGGATCGCGATCAGCGCGGCGAACGGCAATGGCACGCCGGCCGCGGCAGCGAACACCGTCACCATGCCGCCGAGCATCACGAACTCGCCCTGAGCGAAGTTCACGACGTCAGAGGCGTTGTAAATGAGGGTGAACCCCAGCGCGACGAGAGCATAGACGGCGCCGACCGTCAGCCCCGCCACGATGAACTGGAGCAGATCGGCCATGACTGACGCCTTCTCCGCCGCGCCGGTTACACGCCGCCAGAGTCATTTCCGCGCTTCGTTGAACCGCGGAACGACTCTGGCTTTTTTCCAGAAGCCCGCTAGGGCGCCAACGTCCAATCGCCCTTGCGGATCTCGAGCATCTTGAAGGAGGCGAGGTCGAGGCCCTGGTGATCGGTCGCCGACATGTTGAAGATGCCGCCGGTGCCGGCGAAGCCCTTGGTCTTCTCGATCTCGTCGCGCACCGCCTTGGGATCGGCGCTGCCGGCGCGCTTCATCGCTTCGACGAGGATGAACAACCCGTCGTACGCGTGCCCGCCGAAGGTGGAGACCGGCTGCTTGGTGGCTTCCTCGTACTTCTTCTTGTAGGCGACGGACGCCGCTTTCTGCGGATCGTTGTCGGGCAGCTTCTCGGCAATCAGAACGGCCGCGGCGGGAAGGCGCACGCCCTCGGCCGCATCACCCGACAGCTCGATGAAGCTTTTCGAGGCGACGCCGTGATTCTGGTAGTAGGGGACCGTGATGCCGAGCTGCTTCACGCCGCGGGTGACGACGGCAGCCGGCGCGCCGAAGCTGGCGCCGACGATCGCCTGGATGCCGGCCTTGTTCTTGAGGTTGGTGAGCTGCGGGGTCACGTCCTTGTCGGTCGGATTGTAGGTCTCCTCGCCGACGATCTCGACGCCGTGCTTGGAGGCGACCTTCTGGCACGAGGCCATCATCGATTTGCCGTAGCCGTCGGTGCCGCCGATCAGCCCCGCCTTGGTCCAGCCGCGCTTCTTCATGTCGTCGAAGATCTTCTCGCAGGCGAGCACGTCACTGTGCGGGGTCTTGAAGACGAACTTCTTCACCGGCTCGACGATGACGGTGCCGCCGGCCAGCGAAATGAAGGGGATCTGCGCGTCCTCGAAGACCGGCAGCATGGCCATGGTGGTGCCGGTGGTCGAGCCGCCGACCATGGCGGCGACCTTGTCCTCTTCGACAAGGCGGGTCGCGAACGTGCGCGCCTTGTTGGCATCGCCGCCGTCATCGTAGATCACGAGCTGGATCTTCTTGCCGTTGACGCCGCCCTTGGCGTTGATCTCGTCGACATACATCTTGAGCGTCTTGTCCTCGGGCTCGCCGAGGAAGGCCGCGGGGCCGGTGATCGACAGCACCGATCCGACCTTGATGTCCTGCGCGGCGACCCCCGATGCGAACAGCGCAACCGCGCCCGCAACGAGCGCGCTCAGCTTCACCGTCATGGCATTTCCTCCTTTGCCAGTCCTTGTTGTTTGCCAGTTTCTTGGGCCGATGGCCTTGCGAAGCCCCCGGCTTCATGGCCGGTTGTCGGTTCTGTAGGATGTTCTCGACGCTCGTCCCGCGCTGCCCGGTCAAACACCGGGCTCGGTGGCGGATGGCCGATGATACAATACGGAGCATTATGATGATCGGGCGGCGCGTCTCCTGTCTTGCGTCGCTGCTCGGTTTTCATTTATTAAATTGACCAACCGGACAGTCAACTAAAATGCACGGCGTTGCGCACAGCGTGATCGAGATCCGGATTTGAACAAGGAGGATCGCCATGGCCTCAGCAACGGTGCTCGTGGAGCACAACGGCGGCGTCACGCGGCTGACGCTCAACCGGCCCGATCGCCTCAACAGCTTCAACGTGGAAATGCATGAGGCGCTGGCGGCCGCGGTGGACGCGGCGGCGAAGGACGAGGCGTGCCGCGCCGTGCTGCTGACCGGCGCCGGGCGCGGGTTCTGCGCCGGCCAGGACCTCTCCGACCGCCAGGTGAAGCCCGGTGCGGCGCCCAGCGACCTCGGACATACCATCGGCACATACTACAATCCCCTGGTGCGGCGCCTGCGGGGGCTGCCCAAGCCGGTCGTGGTGGCGGTCAACGGGGTGGCGGCGGGCGCCGGCGCCAACCTGGCCCTGCACGGCGACATCGTGCTGGCGGCGCGCTCGGCGAAATTCATCCAGGCGTTCTCCAAGATCGGACTGCTGCCGGATTCGGGCGGTACCTGGCTGCTGCCGAGGATGCTGGGTGAGGCCCGCGGCCGGGCGCTCGCCTTGCTCGGCGAAGCGATTTCGGCCGAGCAGGCGCAGGCGTGGGGGTTGATCTGGAAGGTCGTCGAGGACGATGCGCTGATGTCGGAGGCGAGCGCTCTTGCCAGTCAGCTCGCGGGCGGGCCTACGCAATCCTACGCCGCGATCAAGCACGCGATGCTGGAGGCGCAAACCAACACGCTCGATCAACAGCTCGATATCGAGCGCGAGCTGCAACGCCAGCTCGGTTTTTCGCCCGATTACGCGGAGGGCGTGGCGGCGTTCCTGGAGAAGCGGGCGCCGAAGTTCACCGGACGCGGGAAGGGCTGATGGCATGACGCTCGATGCCGAGACGATCGCGCAGCGTAGCGCAGAGGCGATGTGGGCGGAGGACAACGCGAGCCGCGGTCTCGGCATGGAGCTGGTCGAGGTCAAGCCCGGCCGCGCCCGGCTCGCGATGACGGTGACCGAGCGCATGGTCAATGGCCACGGCCTCTGTCACGGCGGGTTCATCTTCACGCTGGCCGACAGCGCCTTCGCGTTCGCGTGCAACTCCTACGGCCAGCGGGTCGTGGCGCAGCATTGCGCGGTGACGTTCCTGGCGCCGGGCCGGCTCGGCATGCGCCTCGTCGCGCAGGCGGCGGAGCGCCAGCGGGCCGAGCGCAGCGGCATCTACGATATCGTGGTGACGGATGCGGCCAGCGGGACGGCGATCGCCGAGTTCCGCGGCCATTCGCGCACCGTTCCGGGAAATCTTCTCGACACACAGCGGGAGCCTGTCTGATGACCGATGCTTTTCTTGTCGACGGCGTGCGCACGCCGATCGGCCGCTACGGCGGCAGCCTGTCGGGCGTGCGGCCCGACGATCTCGGCGCCATCGTGATCAAAACGCTGATGATGCGGCAGACGAGCGTGCCGGCGACAGCGATCGACGACGTTTTGTTCGGCTGCGCCAACCAGGCGGGCGAGGACAATCGCAACGTGGCGCGGATGTCGGCCCTGCTGGCCGGCCTGCCGACGGAGGTGCCCGGCGCCACCATCAACCGCCTGTGCGGGTCGGGGCTCGATGCGCTGGCGCAGGCGGCGCGCGCCATCCGCGCTGGCGAGGCGCAGGTGATGATCGCCGGCGGTGTCGAGAGCATGTCGCGGGCGCCGTTCGTGATGGGCAAGGCCAAGGAGGCATTTGCGCGGCAGGCGGAGATCTTCGACACCACCATCGGCTGGCGCTTCGTCAATCCGCTGATGAAGGCGGCGCACGGCGTCGACTCGATGCCGGAGACGGCCGAGAACGTGGCCGCCGACTTCCAGATCAGCCGCGCCGACCAGGATGCGTTCGCGCTCCGGTCGCAGGCGCGTGCGTCGAAGGCGCAGAAGAGCGGACGGCTCGCGAAGGAGATCGTGGCGGTCGAGATCCCGCAGCGCAAGGGCGAAGCGGTGGCGGTGACCAAGGACGAGCATCCGCGCGAGACCACGCTCGAGGCGCTGGCCAAGCTCGGCACGCCATTCCGCAAGGACGGCACGGTGACGGCCGGCAACGCCTCCGGCGTCAACGACGGGGCGGCGGCGCTGCTGGTCGCGTCCGGGGAGGCGGTGAAGAAGTACGGCCTCAAGCCGCTGGCGCGAGTGACCGGGGCGGCGACGGCGGGCGTGGCGCCGCGCATCATGGGGATCGGGCCGGCGCCGTCGAGCAAGAAGCTGTTGGAGCGGCTCGGGCTCAGAATTGGCGACTTCGACGTGATCGAGCTCAACGAGGCGTTCGCGGCGCAGGCGCTGGCGGTGCTGCGGCAGCTCGGCGTCGCGGACGATGCCGAGCACGTCAATCCCAACGGCGGGGCGATCGCGCTCGGCCACCCGCTCGGCATGTCGGGGGCGCGGCTGGCGCTGACGGCGGCGCTCGAGCTCAGAGAGCGCAAGGCCAAGCGGGCGCTGTGCACCATGTGCATCGGCGTCGGCCAGGGCATCTCGCTGGTGCTGGAGGCGGTGTGATGGGCTCGTCCCTGATCCCGGCCAGCGGGCATCTCGCCCTTGCGCTTGCCGCGATGTTCACGGGGGCGGCGATCTACATCACGGTCGCCGAGCAGCCGGCGCGGCTCAAGCTTGCGGCCGATGCGATGCTCGCGCAGTGGGCGCCGAGCTATCAGCGGGCGGCGATCATGCAGGCGGCGCTTGCGCTGATCGGCGGGATACTCGGGATCGTGTCCTACGTGATCGACGGGGATTGGCTGTGGCTGGCGGGCGCGGCCGTCCTGCTCGCCAACTGGCCCTATACACTGCTCGTCATTCTGCCGACCAACACCAAGCTGCTGGCGCTGGCGGAGAGCGGTGGCGGCGCCGAGGCGCGTGCCCTCGTCGAACGATGGGGCACGCTGCACAACGTTCGCGGCGGGCTCGGGCTGGGTGCGACCCTGCTCTATCTCTGGGCGCTCGGCTGACGGCAGCGGGAGGAGGCACATGCTCGATCTGACACCGCGACGGGAAGATCTGGCTCCCATAGAAATCGCCTCGCGCGACGAGATCGCGGGGGTGCAGCTCGCTCGCCTGAAGGCGACGTTGAAGCGGGTGTGGGACAATGTTCCTCACTACCGGCGGGCGTTCGAGGCGGCGGGCGCCACTCCCGACGACCTGAAGACGCTGGCCGATCTCGCGAAGTTCCCGTTCACCACCAAGGCCGACCTCAGGGCGAACTATCCGTTCGGGCTGTTCGCGGTGCCGCGCGAGCAGGTGCTGCGCATCCATGCCTCGTCGGGCACGACGGGCAAGCCGACGGTGGTCGGCTACACCCGGAACGATGTCGAGATGTGGGCCGAGGTCGTGGCGCGCTCGATCCGGGCGTCGGGCGGGCTGCCGGGGATGAAGGTGCACGTCGCCTACGGTTACGGGCTGTTCACGGGCGGGCTCGGCGCGCACTACGGCGCGGAGAAGCTCGGCTGCACGGTGATCCCGGTGTCGGGCGGCATGACCGAGCGGCAGGTGCAACTCATCCGCGACTTCGAGCCCGACATCATCATGGTGACGCCGTCGTACATGCTGGCGATCCTCGACGAGTTCCGCCGGCTCGGGGTCGATCCGAGGACGACCTCGCTCAAGGTCGGCATCTTCGGGGCGGAGCCGTGGACGCAGGGCATGCGCGAGGAGATCCAGGCGGCGTTCGATATGCACGCGGTCGACATCTACGGGCTGTCGGAGGTGATCGGGCCGGGCGTTGCCAACGAGTGCGTCGAGACCAAGGACGGGCTGCACATCTGGGAGGACCACTTCTATCCGGAGATCATCGACCCGGAGACCGGCCGGGTGCTGCCCGACGGCGAGAAGGGCGAGCTCGTGTTCACGACCCTGACCAAGGAGGCGATGCCGGTGATCCGCTACCGCACGCGCGATCTGACCCGGCTGCTGCCCGGCACCGCGCGCACGATGCGGCGGATGGAGAAGGTCACCGGGCGCTCCGACGACATGATGATCGTGCGCGGGGTCAACGTGTTCCCGACCCAGATCGAAGAGCAGATCCTCAAGATCAAGGCGCTGGCGCCGCACTACCAGATCGTGCTGACGCGCGAGAACCGGCTCGACGAGATGGAGGTGCTGGTCGAGGCGTCGGCGGACGGGGCTGCTGCTGAGGCGCGGCAGGCGGCGTCGCAACAGCTCGGCCGGCAGATCAAGGACACGATCGGGACCAGCGCCAAGGTGACGGTGGTCGACCCGGGCGGGGTCGAGCGCAGCCAGGGCAAGGCGCGCCGCGTCGTCGACAAGCGGCCGCGCGAGTAGCGGCGAGGCCCAAGGAGATCCACGATGGCCCGACCGCGCGCGGCCAACTACGATGATCGACGCCGCGAGATCCTGCGCAGCGCGGCGGCGCTGTTTGCCCGCCAGGGCTACGACCGCACCTCGATGGCGGAGATCGCCTCGGCGCTCGGAGTGTCGAAGGCGCTGTTCTACCACTACTACGCGTCCAAGGACGCGCTGCTGTTCGACATCATCCAGGCGCACCTGGGGGAGCTGGTCGAGGTGGCGGCGGCGGCCGACGATTCCGCCTTGGCGCCGCGCGAGCGGCTCGCCGGGGTCGTGTCGGCCATCCTGGAATGCTACCAGGACGCCGACCACGAGCATCAGATCCAGATCGGCCAGCTCGCGCGGCTGCCGGAGGCGCAGCAGCGCGAGCTCAAGACGCTGGAGCGCCTGCTGGTCGGGCGGGTTGCCGAGATCGTCGGCCTGCTCAACCCGCGATTGCCGCGCGAGCAGGTGAAACCGATCGCCATGTCGCTGTTCGGCACACTCAATTGGAAGTACATGTGGTTCCGCGAGGGTGGCCCCATGGGCGGGCCGGACTACGCGAAAATGGTGACGGGACTGTTCGCAGATGGTATCGCAGCACTCGGCGATGATGCGGGCGTCGCCAAGGTCAAGTCGTAAGCTTGTGTATTGCGTGAGGTTTGACGCGTGACCGACACACGAGGCATTGCCCTCATCCGCGAGGATCTGATCGTCAAGGGCGAGATCCGGGACTGCCGCGAAATCGACGTCTACGGCTATGTCGAAGGCAAGATCACGGCGCAGACGCTGCGCGTGCACCCCAAAGGCCGGGTGTTCGGCACGGTCAAGGCCGACAACGCCGAGATCCAGGGCACCGTGCAGGGGACCGTGACGGTCAAGCAGCTCATCTCGATCGCCAGCTCCGGGTCGGTCAGCGGCAGCGTGCGCTACGGCCGTCTGGCGCTGGCCCAGGGCGGGGAGCTCAGCGCCCTGCTGCGCAACGTGCCGCCCGAGCTCGGCGGCGACCTCGAGGTGGCCGTGCGCCGTGGCCGCGCCGTCGAGATCACGACGGCGGACCTGACGGCGGTGGACCCCGACGATACCGCGCAGAGCCTGATCTACACGGTGTCCAACGCGACGCGCGGGTTCGTGGCGCACAACAGCGCGCCGACGATGCCGGTGGCGACCTTCAGCCAGGCCGATCTGGAAGCGGGTACGGTGTTCTTCGTGCACGATGGCTCGGAGAGCCCGACCGCCAGCTTCGACGTGATGGTGGCAGACGGCCAAGGCGCGACGTCGGGCGAGGCGCGCACGGTGGGGATCGCGGTGGTGGCCCGATAGCATGGGCTTGCAGGGAGGCCGTGTGCCCCCCGCTCAAGCTGACCTCTCCGATGCGGCGCTCCCGCGCCTACTCGCCGAAATGCTTCAGGGCGATCTGGATGCCCTCGTCGTACATTTTCTGGAAGCTCGCCTGCTCGCCGCGCTTGGTGCTGCGGGAAAAGAACTCGATAACGTGGGCAATCGGCGTGCGGGGCGGACGGTCAACCGCCTCGATCTGAGTCGTCGAGCCCACATCGATCAGGCCGTCGAGATCGTAGTCGGCCACGTAATAGTACATGGCGCCGATGGAAACGCCGCGCGACGGCTCGTTGCGGATGCGCAGCATTTCGGCGCGATTGCCCGGCGGTGCAATGTGCTCAAAGCACCAGCGGCGATCCTCGATCCGGATGCACCCCGTCGTCGCGCCTTCGCGCTCGAGCCACACGCGCTCCGTCTTGGCCCGGTTCCTGGACAGCGACTCGGGATAGGGCATCTTCACCGACGCCACCAAATTGATAGCCTTGCGCACGTCCTCGCGTTCTGCCGCGGTGGCCGGAGCAGATGTGGCGCCAATGAGCACAACGACAACGAGCGAAAGCTTTGCTTGCCAGGCCATTTGCGAACCTCCCATGGAGAACCACAGAGACATCAAGCAAAAAAGGAGCGGGTGTTCCGTACGCAGAAGCAACGGCACCGGCTTGAACTCGCGACGGCCGCCGAGGTTCGGGCTCGCGCAAAAGAAACCGGCGTACGCGGCCTCCAAGACACAGTGTCCAGAGGACCGGGTTGCGCGGTAGCGCTGGTGGGGCCAGCGGCGCCTAGGTCGATCACGCCGCCGTCCGCTCTCAGAAAGTCTCATTCGCCCAAATGCTTGAGGGCGACCTGAATGCCTTCGTCGTAGAGCTTCTGATAGTCGGCGCGGAACTGGTCGCCACGATTGGTGCCGCGATGGAAGAACTGGCTCACCATTCCGAGCGGGGCGTGCGGCTGGCCGTCGAGCCGGGTGGTGCTCCCGATGTCGACCGAGCCGTCGAGGTCGAAATCATCGACGTAATGAAAGAGCTGCCCCACGAGCAGTCCCGCCACGGGCTCGTTGCGGATGCGCAGCATTTCCGCTCGGGCGCCGGTCGGGCTGACGTGCTCGAAGCACCACCTGATCTTGTCGTCAAAACGTAGGCAGGCAACGGTTGCGCCATTGGTGTCGAGGAGCACCCGCTCGGTGCGTGACTGGTTGTTGCGCAGGCCATCCGGGAACGGCATTTTCACCCCGGAGATCAGGTTGATAACCATCCGTACCTGCTCGCGCTCGGCGGCGTGCGAAGCCGCGATGAGGGGCAGGGCAAGAAGCATGGCGGCAAGGGCGAGCGTCTTGAGTGTGTGTGGCATGGGCAATCCTCTCGTGAAGAATGACGCCACCTGCTGGGTCGGCGCCTCACCAACCAGTCGATGGCTCGCGGGTTCCAGGGGTCGGGTCGATTGAGCGAGGTCCGTGTCCGGATTTCATCGGTCCGATCGATGGGCGTGCCCGCCGGCCATTGCGCCGCAGCGCTGAACGCGGCATGCAAGCGGACGAAGCCTCGTTTCTGGGCGGCTGACCGGTTTCGACCCGTCGGTGTCCAACTGCAGTGATGGGTCAGGGGGATGTCGTGGGTTTAATGTCAGGTGGTGCACGCCTCGTTGCGGGCGCGGTTGTCGCCTGCTGGCTGACGGTGGCCGCCGATGCGGCGCCGCGCGGCACGGTCGTCAACACCGGGGATGGCGCAGTCGAGGGCGTCGCCAAGGGCGGCGTCATCTCGTTCAAGGGCCTCCCGTACGCGGCCCCGCCGGTCGGCGAGCTGAGGTGGCGCGAGCCCCAGCCTGTCATCACATGGTCCGATACCCGACTGGCCGATCGCTTCGGCCAAGCCTGCATCCAATTGACGGGCGTTCCGCCGGAGAACGGTGGCGCGCCGGGGCCGCACAGCGAGGACTGCCTCAGCCTCAACGTCTGGACGCCGACGCTCGACGCCAAGGCGAAGCTACCGGTGATCGTGTGGATCCACGGCGGCGCCTACGTTTTCGGGGCCGGCGGCCTGCCGATCTATGACGGCACGGCGATGGCCAAGAAAGGCGCGGTGTTCGTCAGCATCAACTATCGGCTCGGTCCGCTCGGGTTCTTCGCCCATCCCGCGCTCGACAAGAGCAAAGGCGGCGGTCCGTACAATTTCGGCCTGCTCGACCAGGTGGCGGCGCTGAAGTGGGTGCAGAGGAATATTGCGAAATTCGGCGGCGACCCGGGCGACGTCACGCTCATGGGCCAATCGGCAGGCGCCAAGAGCGTTCTTTGGCATTTCGCCTCGCCGTTGTCGCGGGGCCTGTTTCACAAGGGGGTCGTGCAAAGTGCCTACGTCCTGCCCGACGTGAAGCTCGCGAAGGGCCGCGAGGTGGCGGCCAAGGTGGCGAGCGCGGTCGGGCTCAACGGCGCGGAGGCCACACTCGAGGAGCTGCGCAAGGTGCCGGCCGAGCGGTTCGCCAACATCGCCGACAAGGACGCGACGCTCGGCCCCGTCGGTGTCGTCGGCGACGCCATGCTGCCGCGCTCGATCGCCGACACGTTCCAGGCGGGCGGGGAAGCGCGCCTGCCGCTGATCATCGGCAACACCAGCGACGACGCCAGCGTCGTCGCCGCGTTCGGCGTGTCGCCCGAGGAGATCGTGAAGAAGCTCGGCGCGGTGGGCTTCGCGCTCAAGCTCCTCTATCCGGGGGTGCCCGCGGACAAGCTGCCGCGCCAGGCCCTGCGCGACATCGTTTTCACGATGAACGCCCGCTGGGCCGCCGACCGGCACGCCAAGCGTGCGCCGACGTGGCGGTTCTATTTCGACTATGCCGCGGCGAAGGACAAACCGAAGTGGCCGGACGGCGTGCCGCACGGCGGGGAGGTCAGCTATTTCCTCGATACGCTGGACGCGGGCTATGCCAAGCGCGACCGGGACTATGCCCGCAAGGTTTCGGGCTACATGGTGGCGTTCGCCCGGACGGGCAAGCCGGCCTTCGCCGGCAGCCCGGAGTGGGAGGACGACCGGTTTCTGCGCGATCGTACGCTGATCTTCGGGCCTTCGGCGATCGAGCTCAGGCGTAATTTCATGAAGGTGCGGCTCGACGTGCTGATGGGCGTGGCCAAGGTCGTCGACACGGTGTTCGGGAAATAGCGGCCTCTTGGCGGCGCCCGATCTGTCAGCGTACACCGAACCGACCATTGCGCTGCGGCCCTGAACGCGGCATGCAGGGCGGATGGTGTCTCGTTCCGTATCTCCAGCCGATCGTCCCACGCCCCTCGGCCGGGCGGTGGCGCAGGTTCTCGCCGCGCACGGCCAGCCGACCGCGTGGTCGGTGATCATGACGGTGTTCGGCGACGCCGTGGCGCCCCGCGGCGGCAGCCTGTGGACCGGAAACCTGCTCGAGATCCTGGGCCTCCTGGGGTTCAACGGTGGGGTTCTGCGCACGGCGCTGTCGCGGCTCGTCGCGGATGGCTGGCTCGCGGGATCGAAGGACGGACGCAAGAGCTACTACAGCCTGACGACGCAAGGTCGGGAGGCCGCGCAGGCGGCATCCGAGCGGATCTATCGGTTGGGGCCGCCGCGCTGGGACGGAACCTGGGACATCGTGCTGCCGCTGGCAAAGACGGCGCAGCGTAACGGCTTGAGGCGCCAGCTCGCCGGCGAGGGGTTCGGCGTGCTGCCGGTGGAAACCTTCCTGCGTCCGCGCACGGGACGGCTGCGGCCGATCCTTCCGTCGTCTGCCGTCCTGCTGGAAGGTGCGCGCGCGCCGGACGAGATCAGCGACCGCGGTGCGCGGCTCGCAGAGCGGGCGTGGCCGCTCGCCGAGACGGCCGAGCATTACGCGCGCCTCGAACGGGTGCTGGCGCCGGTGCTCAGAGTGGTGGCCCAAGGCGAGCGGCTCGGCGAGGCCGATGCGCTCGCCGCGCGGCTGTTGCTGGTGCACGAGATGCGTCGCGTCGTTCTGCGCGACCCCGACCTGCCAGTTCCTCTGCTGCCGGCCGATTGGATCGGCACGCGCGTGCGGCGCGATGCGGGTGCGGCCTACCGGCGCCTGCTGGAGCCCTCGGAGCGCTGGCTCGATGCCCACGGGCAGTCGGATTGCGGGTCGCTGCCGGCGGCGGGCAAGGACTTGAAGCGGCGCTTCGCCGGATGACCGTGGATCGCAAGGTCTGAATATATTACATAATTATCGTTTGATACTGATGTATCTGTAATATATAATCACTCCAATCCAAGGAGGACGCCATGTACGCCCAAGCCCTCGACCAGAAGGACAAGGTGGCGACGGCAGATGCAGCGGACCCCGCCAAGCTGGCGGCGTTCGAAGAGCGCGTCGCGGCCGAGGAAAAGGTCGAGCCCAACGACTGGATGCCGGAAAGCTATCGGCGGACGTTGGTGCGGCAGATCTCGCAGCATGCCCATTCCGAGATCATCGGCATGCAACCGGAAGGCAACTGGATCACTCGGGCGCCCTCGCTCAAGCGCAAGGGCCAGCTCCTCGCCAAGGTGCAGGATGAAGCCGGCCACGGCCTCTATCTCTATGCGGCGGCCGAGACGCTGGGTGTCACCCGCGAGGAGCTGTTCGAGCAACTGCTGACGGGCAAGGCCAAGTATTCCTCGATCTTCAACTATCCGACGCTGACGTGGGCCGACATCGGCGCCATCGGCTGGCTGGTCGACGGCGCGGCGATCATGAACCAGATCCCGCTGTGCCGGTGCAGCTACGGCCCCTATGCGCGGGCGATGATCCTCATCTGCAAGGAGGAGAGCTTCCACCAGCGTCAGGGCTACGAGATCATGCTGACGCTCGCCCGCGGCACGGCGGAGCAGAAAGCGATGGCGCAGGATGCGCTCGATCGCTGGTGGTGGCCGTCGCTGATGATGTTCGGGCCGCCCGACACGGAGAGCGCGCACAGCGAGACGTCGATGCGCTGGAAGATCAAGCGCTTCTCTAACGACGGGCTGAGGCAGAAGTTCGTCGATGCGACGGTGCCGCAGGGCCACTATCTGGGGCTCACGTTTCCCGACCCGGCGCTCACATTCGACGAGGCGACAGGGCACTGGGAGACCGGGCCGATCGACTACGAGGAGCTGAAGCGGGTGATCGCCGGTCACGGCCCCTGCAACCGGCAGCGCATGAAGCACCGGCGCCAGACGCACGAGGACGGCGCCTGGGTGCGGGCGGCCGCGATGGCGTATGCGGACAAGAAGCGGGCGCGGGCCGCGGCCGTGCGGCAGGCGGCGGAATAGGCGAGGAGGCCGGCAATGACCGAAACGGCGATGCCACTCTGGGAAGTGTTCATCCGTCCGCGCAACGGGCTCGCCCACCGACACGTCGGCAGCCTGCACGCGGTCGATGCCGAGATGGCGCTGCAGAACGCGCGCGACGTCTACACCCGGCGCGGCGAGACGCTGTCGGTGTGGGTGGTGCCGTCGACCGTGATCGTCGCGTCGGACCCCGGCGACAAGGGCGCGTTGTTCGAGCCGACCTCGACCAAGATCTACCGGCATCCGACGTTCTACGAGGTGCCGGACGAGGTCGGGCACATGTGAGCGGCCTGAGGGCTGCGATGGAGGTGCGATGACCCCAGCGACGATCAGCTCCGATCCCCGGGCCGAGTACCTGATCCGGCTCGGCGACAATGCGCTCGTGCTCGGGCATCGGCTGTCGGAGTGGTCGAGCCGCGCGCCGCTGCTCGAGGAGGACATCGCGCTCTCCAATCTTGCACTCGACCTGATCGGGCAAGCCCGCGCGTTCTATCAGCATGCGTGCGCCCTCGAGGGTGGTGCGCGGGACGAGGACACGCTGGCCTACCGGCGGGCAGAGCACGAGTTCCGCAACGTCCTGCTGGTCGAGCAGCCCAACGGCAACTTCGCCGACACGATGGCGCGGCACGTGCTGTTCGCGTCGTTCGCGACGCCGTTCTACGAGGCGCTGGCCCGGTCGAGCGACGAGGCGGTGGCCGGCATCGCAGCTCGCTCGGCCAAGGAGATGGCCTATCACCTGCGCCATGCCGGGGAGTGGCTGATCCGACTGGGCGACGGCACGGCGGAAAGTCACGGCAAGGCGCAGGCGGCGATCGAGGAGTTGTGGCCGTACGTGGCCGAGCTGTTCGAGACCGACGCGATCGACGCGGCGGTGATCGCGGCTGGGCTCGGCGTCGATCCGGCGTCTGTACGTGGGTCCTTCGAGGCGACGCTGGCCCGCATCCTCGAGCAGGCGACGCTCGACATGCCGTCGCCGGTGCCGGGCCAGAGCGGCGGGCGACGCGGGGTGCATACCGAGCACCTCGGGCATCTGCTGGCGGACCTGCAATACCTGCAGCGCGCCTATCCCGACGCGAGGTGGTGAGGCGCGTCATGACTGAAACGGTCACGAAGCTTGTGAGGATGAGCCCCGCCGGGCGCGAAGAGATCCGCCGGCGCGCCTGGGCCGCCGCCGCAACCGTCACCGACCCGGAAGTGCCGGTGCTCACCATCGCGGATCTCGGCGTGCTGCACGAGGTGGCGGTGGACGACGGCGGGCGGGTGGTGGTGACGATCCTGCCGACCTATTCGGGCTGCCCGGCGATGGGTGTGATCCAGCTCGGCGTCGAGACGGCGCTGGCGGCGGCGGGGTTCGGCGACGCGCGGGTGCGGCTGTCGCACAGCCCGGCATGGTCGACCGAGCGTATGACGGATGCGGCGCGGGCCAAGCTTGCGGCTTATGGCATTGCGCCGCCGATCCGGGGCGCTGGCAAGCGGGCGCTGTTCGCGCCCGACGAGGAGGTCGCCTGTCCGCGGTGCGGGTCGGCGAAGACCGAGAAAATCTCCGAATTCGGCTCGACTGCGTGCAAGGCGCTGTGGCGGTGCACGTCGTGCCGCGAGCCGTTCGACTACTTCAAATGCATCTGAAGGCGCATCCGACATGGCGGGGCCGACGCACGAATTTCGATCGCTGACGATCGCCGAGGTTCGGCAGGAGACGCCGGACGCGATCTCGGTGGCGTTTGTGGTGCCGGCCGATCAGCGCGAGGCGTTTCGGTTCCAGCCGGGGCAGCATCTGGCGTTCCGCGTCATGCTCGACGGCGAGGAGGTACGGCGCACCTATTCGATCTGCTCGGGGCCGGGCGAGGGCCATCTGAGGATTGCCGTCAAGCGGGTGGCTGGTGGGCGGTTCTCGAACTGGGCCAGCGACACGTTGCGCGCCGGCGCGGTGCTCGATGCGATGCCGCCGGCCGGGCGGTTCGTGGTGCCGGCGGGAAACGGCCGTCCACGCCACCTCGCCGCGTTCGCGGCCGGGGCCGGGATCACGCCGATCATCGCCATGGTGTGGCATGTGCTGGAGCACGAGCCCGAAAGTCGCTTTACGCTGTTCCTCGGCAACCGGACGCCGCAGTCGATCCTTTTCCGCGAGGCGCTGGAAGATCTCAAGGATCGCTATCTGTCCCGCTTCACGCTGATCAACGTGCTGAGCCGCGGCGACGATGACTCGCCGCTGCTGTCCGGCCGGCTCGACAAGGACAAGATCGAAGCGCTGGCCCGCGGGCTGCTGCCGCTCGACAGCGTGGAGCACATCTTCCTGTGCGGGCCCGGCAGCATGATCAAGGATGCGCGCACGGCGCTGTTCGGGCTGGGCGTGCCGCGCGAGCGGGTCCATCACGAGTTCTTTGCGGCGGGCGGTGGTGCCTACCAGCACAAGCCGGCGGAGCCGGCCGCACCGGCGGTCGTCGAGGGCGGCGCGGAGGTGGCGGTGCTGCTCGACGGCGCACGCCACAGCTTCGTCGTCGCGCCCGGCGAGCACGTGGTCGATGCAGCACTGAAGGCCGGCATCCGCGTGCCCTACTCGTGCAAGGGCGGCATGTGCTGCACGTGCCGCGCCAAGCTCGTCGAGGGGGAGGTGGTGATGGATGCCAACTACAGCCTCGAGCCGTGGGAAACGGAGGCGGGCTTCGTGCTCACCTGCCAGGCGCGGCCGATAACGCCCAAGGTGCGGCTCGATTACGACGCCATGTGAGCGCGATACGCGCTTCGGGTTGTTCCCCGCGGGACAGACGCTCGCGCCTTTCCTGTCGCATGTCAGGGTCGGGCGGAGATGTCCGGCGACGGCGAGGACGCGGCGTGACGATACAAACCAGGATCGATAGCGGATCGGCGGTGCGGGCCGGTACCAAGCCGGTCAACCTGGCGCTGCAGGGCGGCGGGGCGCACGGCGCCTTTGCGTGGGGGGTGCTCGACAAGCTGCTCGAGGATGGACGGCTCAGCATCGAGGCGATCAGCGCGACGAGCGCTGGGGCGATGAATGCGGTCGCGCTGGCTTACGGCGTCTCGCTCGGCGGCGCGGAAGGTGCGCGCGCCAAGCTCGCGGAATTCTGGCGAGAAGTGAGCCGCGCCGGCGAGCTCTACAGTCCGATGCGGGCCTTTCCCTGGGAGCGCTGGATGTACGAGACCGGCGCCCATCACCGGCCGGTGCAGGAGCTATCACCCGCGTTTCTGATGTTCCAGGCGATGACGCACCTGTGGTCGCCCTATCAGCTCAATCCTCTCGATTTCAATCCGCTGCGCGACGTGCTGGCCAAGGTGATCGACTTCGAGCGCCTCAAGGCGTGCCCGCGGGCGACGCGGCTCTATCTCAGCGCGACCAACGTGCGGACTGGCAAGCTCAAGGTGTTCGAGAATGCGGCGCTGTCGGCGGACGCGGTGCTGGCGTCGGCGTGCCTGCCGCATCTGTTCCAGGCGGTGGAAGTCGACGGCGAGCACTACTGGGACGGCGGGTTCATGGGCAATCCGGCCATCTTTCCCCTGATCTACCGCGGGCAATCGAAGGACGTCATCGTCGTTCACATCAACCCGCTGGAGCGCAAGGAGCTGCCGCGGACGGCGGCGGCGATCTTCGACCGCATGAACGAGATCAGCTTCAATTCCTCGCTGATGCGAGAAATGCGGGCGATCGCGTTCATGACCCAGCTCATCGACGGGCAGGAGCTCGACGCGAGCCGGCATAGCCGGATGCTGATGCATTCGATCAGCGACGACGCGGAGATGGCGCGACTCGGGGCGGCGACCAAGCTCAACACCGACTGGCGGTTCCTCGAGCGGCTGCGCGACGCCGGGCGCGCGGCGGCCGGCGCCTGGCTCGACCGGTCCTTCGAGAGTGTCGGCCGCGCCTCGACCATCGATCTCGCCGGCCTGGCGCTGTAGCCGACCGGCAGCATCACTTCGGAGACAGATGCCAGGTGCCGAGGGCCGCGCGGTCGATCTCCTCGCGCGCCGTCGGGATGCGGATGTACTCGCCCTTGGCCCAGCGTTCGGCGAAGGAGCGGTAGAACGGCGACAGAAAGTGCCCCGATTGCCCAGTGGTGTGGATGTAGAGCGAGCGGTCGAGGTTGCCGAGATCGTACACCGCGCGATAGCTCGCGGCGTGGCGGTTGGCGAAGGGCGGCTCGGCGCCGAACTCCAACTGGCCGCGATTGAGAGTGTCGGGTCCGCCCGCGCTCGGCACCCTTACGTTGAACCACGGGGCGAGCCAGGACACGGCCCCGAACGGGCGATGCTCGCTATCGGCATAGTGGGCCTCGCCCCACTGCCACCGGGTACGATCCTTACCGTAGCGCGTCTCCAGGTCGGCCAGCGCGCGGGGCAGCGCTGCGGCGATGACCTCGCTGCAGGTTTCGCGGGCCGCGGTGCGCCCGTCGTCGCACCAGTCGCGGGCGGTGGCCTTGCCGTCGATCAGCCGTCGCAGGGCCGCGGTTTGCGGCAGGAAGAAGAAGTTGGGGAAGGCAGGCCCGAGATCATCCTCGTAGATTCCCCGTATGGTCTCACGCACCCAGGCGGTGAAAATCAAGGGATCGGCGGCGTCCGCCGACATGCGGCCGTCCCAGCGGGACAGCTCGTCGAGGACGGCGGCGTTGGTGGTGCCGGCGGTGCGTGCTGCGGCGATCAGAGCGGGTTTGAGCGCCGCGAACGGCGGATCGAGGACATCGAGCTGCGCGGCCACCATGCTGGCGATGTCATGGCCGGTTCTGCCGATGATCAGCTCGTCGATGCGGCGCTGGCGGGCGCTGTCCTCCCAATCGAGGGTCAGGGTGTAGGGATAGTCGGGCGGCACGATGCGCGCGTTGGCGGTGCCGATGGCGCCGGCCGGCGGGTTCACGACGTGGGGAAGCTGGTCGAAGGGAACGAACCCTTTCCAGTCGTAGGTGGCATCCCAGCCGGGGACCGGCGCGCGACCGGCGATGCGGTTGGCGGGATCGCGGATCGGCACGCGGCCAGGCGCGATCATGCCGATGCCGCCGGCGGTGTCGGCGACCACCATGCTCTGCATCGGCACCTGATAGGCGCGCATGCGATCCATGTACTGTGCGATCGTGCCGAGGCCCGGGTCGAAGAGGCCGGCGGCGATGGTGGTGTCGTCGTCGGCGAGCGCCGTCCAGGCGAGGGCCGCGACGTGGCCGCTGCCGAGCAGGCTGCCGAGGTTGCGATAGAAGCTCGGCATCACGGGTCCGTGCCGCGTGGTGCGGCGCTGGATCGTTCGGGGGGCGCCGCCCGCGACGCGGATCACGACATCCTCGCTGGCGAAGCGGCGCCAGCCGTCCGGCGTCAGGTACTCGTCCGGGTTGTCGGGATTGACCCGTTCGATGAAGAGGTCCTGGACGTCGGTGCCGGTGTTGGTGAAGCCCCAGGCGAGGTTGTCGGTGCGGCCGAGCACGATCAACGGCGTGCCGGCGAGCGTCGCACCTGCGGCGTTGGCGACGGGAAGGCCCGGCCGGCGCAGGCCGATGTGGGCCAGATACCACGTCGAGGGCGCGGCAAGCCGCAGGTGCGGATCGTTGGCGAGGAGAGCATGGCCAGTGCGGGTGTGCGACCCCGCGACGACCCAGTTGTTCGAGGCCCCGCCCAAGTCCAGGACGCCGAGGCTCGCATCGGCGGCACGGGCATTGGTGAGCGGCCGCAGGGGATAGAGCTGGCCAACATCGAGGAGCGAGGGGGCGCCGTTGTCCTCGCCCGGCATGAGGTCGGCGATGTCGGCGGCGGTGAGGCCGCGCGCGGCATACGTGAGGCGGGTAGTCTCGTGCCCGAGATTGGTGCTCAGCAGCAAGGCCATCAGCTTGACCACGGCGATGCTGTCGGCCGGCCGCCACGGCTCGGGATGATGGCGCAGGATCAGGAATTCGGGCGGTAGCCGCGCCTCGATCAGGCCGACCGGGCGCTCGAGATAGGCGTTGACGCCGCGGGCGTACGCCTCGAGCGACGCCTTGGCCGCGGCCGGCAGGGCGGCGAACGAGCGCTCGGCGTGGCCGGCGAGATCGAGAGTGCGCAGGACGATGTCGGTGCTCACCGTGCGCTCGCCGAAGATCTCGGAGAGGCGCCCCTGCGCGGTGCGCCGAGCAAGCTCCATCTGCCACAGGCGGTCCTGGGCGTGGACCAAGCCGAGGGCCGCGCTCAGGTCCTCAGTGGTGGCGCCGAAGATGTGCGGAACGCCCTCGCGATCGCGCACGACCTCGACGGGTGCGCCGAGGCCAGCGAGGACGATGGCGCCCGACGGCTCGGTGATCGTGCTGCGCAAGGCCACGAGCGCCCCCGCCGCCGCCAGAGCCAGGACGACGAGAAGAGCGATCGCGGCCCGAAGAGACCAGCGACGTATGCGTTTCCACAAGGCTGGCCTCGCTCGGATTGCGACCAACGGTTCCGCCCCTCATTTAGGGGGCTGCGCGGGCGCGGAGTCGAGATAAACTGCCGCATCCCTCGAAGCCGGTCGGTCCGGCATCCACGCAGCACAGGTGACGTCGTGACACAATCCGCATCGTCGAAATCAAAAGCCCCTTCGAAAGCCAAGAGCCCGGCCATCGGCCACGAGGTCGAGCAGATCCTGACCGCGCTCGGCGTCGAACGGGCGGCGTTCACCGACGGCAACCGCGAGGTGCGCTCGCCGCTGACGGGCGAGACGATCGCCCGGGTCAAGGACGCCGATGCAGCGGGCGCCAAGGCGGCGATCGCGCAGGCGCAGGAAGCGTTCGTCGCGTGGCGGGCCGTGCCGGCGCCGCGGCGCGGCGAGTTCGTCCGGCTGCTTGGCGAGGAGCTGCGCGCGGCCAAGACCGATCTCGGCCGCCTCGTCACGCTGGAGGTCGGCAAGATCCCCTCGGAGGGCCTCGGCGAGGTTCAGGAGATGATCGACATCTGCGACTTCGCGGTGGGGCTGTCACGGCAACTTTACGGTCTCAACATGCCGAGCGAGCGGGCCGATCACCGACTGATGGAGCAATGGCATCCGGCCGGCGTCGTCGGCGTCATCTCGGCCTTCAACTTTCCCGTCGCGGTGTGGTCGTGGAACGCGGCGCTCGCCTTCGTGTGCGGCGACTCGGTGGTGTGGAAGCCGTCGGAGAAGACGCCGCTGACCGCGCTGGCGGTGACGGCGCTGGTCAACCGGCTGATCGCGAAGTTCGACGGGGCGCCCAAGGGTCTCGCGCCGCTGCTGCTCGGTGGGCGGGATGTCGGCGCGGCGCTGGTCGAGGACGGGCGAGTGCCGGTGGTCTCGGCCACCGGATCGACCGCGATGGGGCGGGTCGTCGGCGAGGTGGTAGCCAAGCGCTTCGGGCGGGCGATCCTGGAGCTCGGCGGCAACAATGCTTCGATCGTGTGCCCTTCGGCCGATCTCGATCTGGCGCTGCGGGCGATCGCCTTCGGCGCGATGGGCACCGCCGGGCAGCGCTGCACGACGCTGCGCCGCCTGATCGTTCACGCCGACGTCTACGACGCGCTGGTGCCGCGGCTGAAGCGCGTCTACTCCTCGGCCACCGTGGGCAACCCGGCCTCTGGCGACGTGCTGGTCGGGCCGCTGATCGACGAGGGTGCCTATCGCGGGATGCAGAAGAGTCTCGCGGCGGCGCGCGAGGCCGGCGGCCGCGTCCACGGCGGCGAGCGGCAACTTGAGGAGCAGTACCCGAAGGCGTTCTATGTGCGGCCGGCGCTCGTCGAGATGCCGGCACAGACCGGGCCGGTGCTGCACGAGACATTCGCGCCGATCCTCTACGTGCTGCGCGCCAAGAGCCTGGACGAGGCGATCGCCCTGCAGAACGGCGTGCCGCAGGGGCTGTCCTCTTCGATCTTCACGACGGACCTGCGCGAGGCCGACCGCTACCTGTCGGCGGCGGGTTCCGACTGCGGCATCGCCAACGTCAACATGGGCTCGTCGGGTGCGGAGATCGGCGGCGCCTTCGGCGGCGAGAAAGAGACCGGCGGCGGGCGCGAGTCGGGCTCGGACGCCTGGAAAGGCTACATGCGCCGCATGACCAGCGCGGTGAACTACGGCAACGCGATGCCGCTGGCGCAGGGCGTCAAGTTCGACGTCGGGGAGGGGTGAGAGCGGAGGGTGGTCGAGCCCCCACTTGTGGAACAATTGTCACGCTTGCGCAGCAATGTGTGCCCCATGCTTGGTGGGCCCTAGTGGATGACGTATGTTTGAGGTGATTTGATTTTGCGCGCATTGGTTTCCGCGGGGAACGGCGTGAGGAATCGCCTGCTTTTGCTGTTGTCCTGTGCGATAGGCGTCGTCGCGCTGGAATCCCTTTATGAAATTGTCGACATCGTGATTCATCACGAGCAGAGAAGTGGTTTCGAGCTGATGTCGCACGTCTATGAACGAACACTCGTTCTGGCGGCCTGCTGTGTTCTCGGCGTCTTCCTGACATTTCGGATGTCAAGCGGTGTTTCCGTCCCATGACGGCGTCGGCTCGTGAGAATGAGCGTTCGTTGTTGGCGCCAATCCACCGGTTGGCCTAGCGTCATGCCAACATTTGATCGACGACGCGATCTGGATCGTCGAAGCGTAGTCTTGTCCCCGTCGTGGGGAGGGCAGCTTGTTGTGAGCGGTCTAGAGCGCTTCGATTTCGAATTACGTGGTTATCTAGTTGGCCTGGCCCTCACGGCTCCGTTCATCGCCGATGCCCTACCTTGGAAGTTTTGGGCGATCGTCGTGGTGGTGCCGCTCGCGCTCCATGTGTTGCGCTTTGGTGTTGTCAGAAAGCACTTGACGCCATTGATGGTCGTGACTGGATTGCTCGTAGTCAGCCATCTGATCCAGCTTGTTTTCACACCGACACCATTCGCACGTGATGTTCTGCGCGACATGGTCCCAGCGGGCGCCGCCTGCGGCATCTGGCTCTGCGCCAGGCCGCAAGACCGGGCAAAGGCGATCGACGGGTTCTTTACGACGATCGTCGCCGTTGCCGTGCTGGCCGCTGTGCTGGGGTTGCTCAAATTTTCACTTCTTGCCAGCGGTATCATTATCCCATGGCTCATCGACAGATGCGGCGTAGGCTACCCGCAAGGCGCGGCTCTATGCGGCGACTACACATTGTTCGGTCTACTACTGACGGCAGGCGCTATAGGTATCTTGCGTCGGGCCGCCACGAAGGGGCGTCTCGGCGTTTTTGGCATTTTAGCGCTCACACTTATCGTCGCCGGCATCGCCCTCTCCGGCTCTCGCCGGGCCATGGCCCTCGCTCCAATGATCCCGATCTATTGGTGCATATTGGCGTATCGCGCTGGCCAACTCGCTTGTGCCCTGCCTGGCGTAGTGCTCATCATCGTGGTCGCTGGTTTGTCCGCCGCGCCGATTGCGACCGATATTCCACTGACGAATGCCGATGGCGTGCCGGCCTCGCGGAACATCGTTATCACACATCGCTCACTCACCTCGCTGACCGGAACGATTCGACCAGAGACCGCATTTGGCTTCGACACGCGTCTCGATCGCTGGAACCTAGCGGGCGATTTCATCCGGCAAGCTCCCCTTGCCGGCGTCGGGTTTGCCTACCATGAAGTGTTCTCGTGCCGGTTCGTTGGTTGCGCACACATCGACTATCCGCACGCGCCGCTGCTTTCCGAATGGATGATCGGCGGGGTGGTGGGGTTGAGCTTGGCCCTTACTTTCTATGGCCTGATCGGGTGGGGTTTGTGGTCAGCGGGACTCGCCGGATGGGCTTCGGGCGTGTCCCCACTCACGCTTGTCACTTTCGCAACGACTGCGATCTCGGGCGATACCTTGTTGTCGCTCCCGCACATGCTGATCATGGGGCTGGTGATCACGAGCCACCCGGACAGCAGGTAGCGGGCGCACTTGCAGCTATGGATGGCGAACGTCCCAGATCGCTGCACAACGGTACCGTTGATCGCGCCCAGATACGTTGTGGTTAATGCTTGGCGCGAGGGTTGCAGTCATTGATGCGAGCGGTCTTCGACGCCTTGCAGGACTTTCGGACGGCCCGAAACGCGTCAACATCGTTCACTACACGTTGCGAATGGTTTTGCCATCGAGGTGCCTTGGCTGCCATGCTCCCGCACTTGAGGGGAATCGACGCCATTGCGGGAGACGATCGATGAGCCATTGGCTGGCGCTGGCGAGCTGTGTCGCGGCCAATATCGGCGCGAATGCCTGCTTCAAGCAGCTGATGACGGGGCGGGCCGTTCGTCTCGATGCAGCGGGCCTCTTCAGTCTGGCGATGGAGCCGTGGCTGTGGGCCGGCCTCGGTTTGGCCGGCGTCCTCGTCGTCACATACCTCTCTGCGCTGACGGTGCTGCCCGTCGGGGTCGCCTATCCGGTCGTGACGAGCCTGGCGACGGCCGGCGTCGTGGTGATGGGCGCGCTGATTTTCGGCGAGAGCGTCAAGGTGACGGGCCTCATCGGGATTGCTTTGATCATTGCCGGGGTCGTTCTCGTTGCGCGCTAGGATGAACCTCGTGGACGTCGCCCCCTTCCTCTCGCGGCTGCTGGTCTGGTGCCGCGCCATGCGGCTCCATCAGTGGTTGAAGAACCTCCTGCTGTTTGCGCCGCTGGCGCTCGGGCATCAGTACGCGAACCGATCGGCCCTGATCACGGTCGCGGTGGGGTTCGTCATTGTCGGACTGGTGGCCTCCGGCACCTACATCCTGAACGATCTGGCGGATCTCGAGAACGACCGGGCCCATGCCTCGAAGCGCAACCGGCCCTTCGCGAGCGGCGCGCTTTCCGTCGGCGAGGGAGTTGTCGCGGCTGCCGTCCTGATCGGCGGCGGGCTCGCCGCCAGCTTCCTACTCAACACGAAGTTCGGCGTCATGCTGTCGTGCTATCTCGTGCTGACGCTCTCGTACTCGTTCTGGCTCAAGCGGGTTGCCCTGCTCGATGTCGCGATCCTGGGGGCGCTCTATACCGTGCGGCTGGGAATGGGCGGTGCGCTGGCCGATGTCCGGCTGAGCGAGTGGCTGATGGTGTTCGCGGCCTTTTTCTTCTTCTCCTTGTCGCTTTCGAAACGCACGGCCGAGATCAGTCAGAAGAAGCGCGTCCTGCAGGGGCCGATCCCCGGGCGCGGCTATCACACCGATGATCTCTTCGTCACGATGTCGTTCGGAATTGCGGCGACCGCGTGCGCTATCCTCATTCTCGTCCTCTATCTGATGTTCGGGCTGTTTCCGAGCGGGCACTACGCGGCGCCGGAGTTCCTGTGGCTGGCGCCCATCGCCGTGTCCCTCTGGACAATGAGGATATGGCTTCTGGCGGGACGGGGGGAGCTCGACGAGGATCCGGTAGCCTTTGCCGCGCGCGACCCCTTTAGCCTCGTGCTCGGCATTGTCGCGATGGTGGGGTTCGTGTCGGCCATCGGGCGCTAGCCGTGCCGAAACGCTCGAGAGGCCGGCTGCTGCTGGGATTTTGACGATGGATGTGGCCGCTCTACAGTCTCGTTACGCGAAGGTCCGCGACCCTGGTCGATGGCTCTCCGCCGGCCTGTCGGCGATCGGGGTGCTTGTCGTTGCGGCGATCATCGTGCGGACCGGACCGTCGCACATGGTCATGGCGCCGTGGGACGTTTTCATTCTGCTCGACGGGGCGTGGCGCATCCTCGAGGGCCAGATCCCGCATACCGACTTTTACAATCCGATCGGTCCGCTGGCCTACATGCTGATTGCCATCGGCATGCGCGTCGGCGGCGAAGGGTTGGTGGGCCAGGTCTATGGCGGCGCCCTGCTGCTGCTCCTGGCGGGCGGCTGGGCGATCGTTCTGTCCTACCGCAAGCTGCCGCCGATCCTCGGTTTTCTTTTCGTGGTGTTCATCGCGAGCCTGATCGTCGCGCCGCGCGCGCTCGGGTTCGATCCCGTCCATACGACCTATGCGATGATCTACAATCGCTATGGGTGGGCGATCCTGTCTCTGCTGTGCATACAACTGCTCCTCGGCGACGAGACGACCCAGCGGCGCGACGGCGCACTCGATGCGGCGGCCGGCGGGGTGCTGCTCGGCCTGCTGCTGCTGTGCAAGATCAACTTCTTCCTGGTGGGCCTGGGCGTCTTCGTCCTGGGGCTGATCCTGCGCCCCGAGCTGAGACGGTCGGGATTGCTGTCGATCGGAAGCCTGGCGGCGATCTGGTTGGTGTTCAAGGGCATCTACGGCATCAGCTTGGTCGACTACCTGCGCGACGTTGCGCTGGCAGCGAAAGCGCAAGATGCGGGCGAGCGCTTCGGCAAGCTGCGGGCGTTCGCGCGCCACAGCCTGCCTGCGATGGCGCTCCTGGCCATCGCATGGGCCATTCTGGTCGCCTGGCCGGTGCGCAAGGGCCGAATGAGCGTGATGGAGGGCGTGCGGCTGTCGGCCGTCGCTGCCTGCCTCGTGGCCGGCATGGCTTTCCTCGCCATCGGCAACACCGGGGAAGAAGGCGCCCGCGATCTGCCGTTGCTGTTTCCCGTGGGGATCCTCCTGCTTGTTCAGACGAGGGCCAGCGTCCTGTCGCTGGGTCACGGGTGGTGGCCGCACGTCGCCGCGGCGACCGTGGTTGTCGCATCGTTCCTTGTGCCGCTCGTCTGGCGAGACGCGCGAAGTGTCGGCGAGGCGATCACATGGTCGGACTACCGGCATTCCAGCGTACCTCAGACGCAACGGTTTGACGCCAAGCCGGTCGGCGATTTCGTCGTGCCGCACACGGCGGATTGGAAGACGATCTACTGGCTGTCGAAGGACGTTCCGGAACACATCAACGACGGATTGGGCCTGCTCCGGCGCCACAAGCGCGCGCGCGAGCGCATTCTTGTGCTGGCGCACACCGATCCGTTCTCGTTTGCGCTGGGCGCACGCTCACCGCGCGGGCCGGCGCTGTGGTGGTATCCAAACATCTCCTTCAGCAAGGCCTATCATCCCGCGCCCGATACCGTGTTCGGGGAAGCCGAGCTCGTGATGGTGCCGTTGCTCAAGGATTCGGACCCCGGGTGCTGCAAGGAGGTCGTGGCGCAGCTACTGGACCTCTACGGCGGGTACCTGCACGACAAGTATGTCGAAATCGGCCGCTCGCGGACCTGGGTGCTCTATCGCAAGCGCGCGGCGGGCTGATCCGACGGCAACAGGCAGGATGATCCGCATGGTGCAGCGACCAGGACAGCATGCGATGCTCGATGCGCGATCGATCAGTGGGATCGCGCGGCGGCTCTATCCCGATGGGCCGCGCTTGCGCCGCTTCCTCAACCACTATCGGCCGTTCATCTGTCCGTTCGAGGAGGTGATTGCGGACGTACCCCGCGGGAGCACGGTGCTCGACGTGGGATGCGGGAATGGCCTGCTCCCGGGATTGCTGGCCGATCGGGACCCGGGATTGCGGGCCACCGGCTTCGACGTAAACGGCACGGCGGTCGATGCCGCGCGGACGATGGCTGCCCGGCAGCAGGCCACCGACCGGCTGACATTCGTGCAGTGCGACGCGGGCAAGGCTTGGCCAGAAGGCCGGTTCGACGTCGTCACGATGATCGACGTGATGCATCACGTTCCGCCGGTGGCCCAACGCGGGATCATCGGGACCGTGGCGCAGACGCTGCGAGCGGGTGGCCTGTTTCTCTATAAGGACATGGCGCTGCGGCCCAGATGGATGGCGTTGGCCAACAGGCTCCACGATCTCGTGCTCGCGCGGCAGTGGATCCACTATGTCCCCGTGAGCGACGTGGCGCGATGGGCCTCGGAGGAGGGGTTTGTCGTGGAGCGGCAATGGGCGGCGCGGCGACTGTGGTACAGCCACGAAGGGCTCGTTCTGCGCAAAGCGCGCTAGGTCTCCCGCAAGCCCGCGTCCGCTAGCTGGCCTCCAGGGGGCCCTGAAACGGTATGCGCAGCTCGAACACGGAACCCTTGCTGGGCCGGCGGACCATCAACTTCGCATCGAACTGACTTGCCAACGCGGCGATGATGCGCATGCCGAGGCCCTTGCTCCGTTCGGGGGAGAAACCAACGGGCAGGCCGGCTCCGTCATCTGCCACCGACACCACCAGCTCATCGCCCGCCTTGGCCAGGGTCACCTGGACAGCGCCCGGGCCATCCGGGAAGGCATATTTGAGCGCGTTGGTCGTCAACTCGACCACAATGAGCGCCAGCGAGACCGCGCGTCCGGTGGAGAGCTTGATGCCGGCTGGAGCCTCGACGCGCACGGTCCGGCCGGCCACACTCGGAAGGTCCGCGCAGACGGCCTTGATGTACTCGGCGATATCGAGCGTCTCGACCTCGTTCGTCTGATAGAGCCGCTCGTGGGCGCGGGCAATGGTCGCAACCCGGCTCGAGGCTTCTCCCAGCAGGCGCTTCACGTTGTCGTCGCCGCTCGCGTGGGACTGCAGCGACAGCATGCTGGAGACGATGCTCAGTGAGTTCTTGACGCGATGATTGATCTCCTTGACCAGCAGACGCTGGCGATCGAGCGCGAGCCGGAGGCTGCGCTCGTGGCGCTGCCGCTCGATGGCCATGCCGAGGATGTTGGCGGCGCCTTGCAGAAAGGCGAGGTCGTGGCCGACGAATTCACCCTCGGAGCGGCTGTCGACCTCTAAGACCCCGAAGGGTGTGCCGTCGCCTTGCAGAATGACGTTCATGGCGCGGCGGACACCGTGCTCGGCAAGCAGCTCCGGCGTTCTGAAACGCTCCTCGTTCTCGAGATGGTTCGAGATGACAGGTTTGCCCGTCCGCAGGGCAAAGCCAGCGGGCGAGTCCAGGTCCGCCCCGACGGTGGCGACGCCGACAATGCCCGGCGGCCATCCCGTGCCAGCGCGCACAATGAGCCGCTTCTCCGACGGCAGATATTCCATCACCTTCGAGTAGTCGGCTTGCAGGCCCTCCGCGGCCAGCTCCGCTGCCTTCTGGGTGAGCTCGTCAAAGGGAGGGTTTTGTAGGGCCGCGACGCCCAGCTCGGACAGGATCTCTTGCTGCCGGATGCGCTGGGCGAGAGCCGATGCGGACAGATCCGGCGCGTCCGTGCCCGCAGGGTTCGGCTCGACGACGGCAGGCTTATCCTCGGGGGCGCCAGCCAAAAAGCGTTCCTTTACGCGAACATCGCCAATTCGCCGGGTACACTATAGGAGATGCAACCAGGAACATAGGAGATATGACCGCGAGCGAGGGGGCTCGGGCGAGCTTGCTCCGTGCTCGGCTGGCGGGTCGATAGAGGCGACAAAAAAGGGGGATGGTGCCCAGGGGCAGAATTGAACTGCCGACACTACGATTTTCAGTCGTATGCTCTACCAACTGAGCTACCTGGGCGGGTGCCCGCGGGGGCCGGCGAAACGCCGACAGCCCGCAAAGCTCGGGCGTTATAGTTCGTCACCCTCGGGGTGTCCAGCACCAATGCCCCAGGCGGTGGGTGGGCCTGCTGGTCGGAGTGGGCGGCGACCCCGCTGACGCCGACGGTCTGCGTCGGAATCAGCCCTCGGGATCGGCGTTGCGTGCCGGGGATGCGACATCACGGGCGGTGGCGTCGTCACCGTCCTCGTCGGCGTCCGCATCGCCGCCGGCGACGGCATAGGCGCCGCGCAGCCAGCGCGACAGATCGACGTCGGCGCAGCGGCGCGAGCAGAATGGCCGGTAGGCGACCTCCGTCGGCGCGCCGCAGATCGGACAGCGTCCGCGGGATGGGGTGGGTGTATGTGTCACGAGACCCGCCGCCTACTCGACGTCGGAGTCGGCCGCATTGACCCACGTGAAGTGGATCGGGAAGCTCTCACCGGTGAGGAGCCCGGCGACCTCGGTCAGCGGCAACCCGACGACGTTGGTGTAGGAGCCGACGATCTTCTGCACGAAGCAGCCGGCGAGCCCCTGGATCGCGTAGCCGCCGGCCTTGCCGCGCCACTCGCGGGAGGCGATGTAGGCCTCGATCTCGTCGCGCGACAGCCGTTTGAAGCGGATGCGAGTGTCGACGATCTTCATGCGTACGCGGTCGTCTGGCGTGATCAGGCAGAGCCCCGTGAGCACGCGGTGGGCGCGCCCTGAAAGCAGTTGCAGCGAGGCGACCGCCTCCTCGATGAACTTCGGCTTCATGAGAACGCGGCGACCGACGGTGACCACCGTGTCGGCGGCGAGGACGAAGGCATCGGCGACGTCGCGGTCGTTGGCGATCTGGTCGCGGGCGACCTCGGCCTTGGCGCGGGCGAGGCGCGAGACGAGGGTTCGCGGCATCTCTCCACGGTGTGGGGTCTCGTCGATCGATGCCGGGCGCAGCGCGTCGGGCTCGACGCCGATCTGGGCGAGCAAAGTCAACCGACGTGGCGAGCCGCTGGCCAGCACCAGCTTGGGTTTCTCAATCTTCGTGCGGTTGCCGCCACGCGACTTGGCGAGGGCGCGGCGAAGCGTCTCGCGCCGGGGGCCGTCGGTGCGCGGCAGGCCGCCCAGCAATAGCGCTTTGGTCAAGCTCATGATCGTTTCTCGATCGACATCCCAGAGGACCAAGGCGTGCTATCGCCCGGCGCGGTCGGGCGGAGAATGACCCGCGGTCGGGATGAAGGCAAGCCCGTTGCGCCGCAGCGGGACGCGGCGGAAAGCGCCTGCGCGAATCACGATTTGGCCGAAGTTGACGGTGTCGCGCGTGGGTTGTTCATGAATTGGCCACGCCGGCAGTGCAATTCTCTCGTGGACCTGCTCAAGATTAGCTATGTTCCGCCGTGTTCCTACGATCGCGAACAGACTGAACCCCCATGACCGACCGGCCGACCGTTCCAGACCTGCTCAAGAAGACACGCCTGTTCGGCTCGCTCAGCGATGCCGAGCGAGCGACCGCGGCCCGACAAATGCGTGAGGTGACTTACGGGCCGGGACAGGCCATTTTCGGGCGTGGCGACATCGGC
>JAESFN010000373.1_pt1 | contig 46589 bp, 46 predicted proteins | sample 9269411 | NCBI WGS metagenome assembly JAESFN01 (sample SAMN14505399, study PRJNA617100) | algae metagenome | isolation source: Iphinoe sp. HA4291-MV1 and co-occurring heterotrophs from trail next to... | place: USA: Maunawili Falls, Hawaii | collected 2009-07-25
GGAGATGTGTTCGTTACCTGATAGCCCTCTTGGGGGGTAGCGGAACCGCTGTTCGGAGTACTCAGCGTCTCTCAGCTGCGCTGGCGCGGCCCAGGCACCCGGCCACCACCCCGGCGTCCACCACGTCCTGCACCGAGCAGCCCCGGGAGAGGTCGATCCACGGTCGGGCCAACCCCATCACGATCGAGCCGATGGCCCGCCGGCCGCCCAGCCGCTCGGCCATCTTGTAGCCGATGTTCGCCGAGTCCAGGTCGGGGAAGATCAGCACGTTGGCCCGCCCGGCCACCGGCGAACCGGGGAACTTGCGCTCACCGATCTCCGGCACCAGCGCGCAGTCCAGCTGCATCTCCCCGTCGACCAGCAGGTCCGGCCGCCGCTCGCGGACGCCCGCCAGCGCGTCGGTCACCTTGGTGACCTTCGGATGCTTCGCGCTGCCGTTGGTGGAGAACGACAGCATCGCGGTGCGGGCGGGGTCGCCGGTGACCAGACGGTGCACGTCGGAGGCCAGCTCGGCGATCTCGGCCAGCTGGTCGGGCGTCGGGTCGGGGATGACGACGCAGTCGGCGAACGTCAGCACGTCGGTGGAGCTGGTGAGCAGGAAGCAGGCCGACACCGAGCCGCCCGGCCGGGCCACGCCGACCCCGTTGAGCGCCGCCCGCAGCACGTTCGCGCTGGTGGAGACCGCGCCGCCGACCATCCCGTCGGCCCCGCCCAGGCGCAGGTACACCGCGCCGTACAGCAGCGGGTTGTCCAGCGCGGCCCGGGCGGCCGGTTCGTCGTCCGGGCCCAGCCCCTTGTGCTCCAGGTATCCGGCGAGGATCCGGGCGGACCACTCCGGGTCGGCCGGGTCGATCAGCTCCACGCCGTCCGGGACGTCGGTGTCCGGGCCGCCGACCACCAGCGGGCGCACCAGGCCCCGGGCCACCGTGGCGGCCAGCGCCTCGCGCACCCGGGCGTCCTCGTGGTCGCCGAAGATCACCCGGGCCGGCTCGGCCTCCAGCGCGGCCAGCAGCTTCGGGTCGAGGATCACAGCTCGAAGTCGTCGGGGACGTCGATCTCCATGAACAGCAGCCCCCGGGCGTGCACCTTGCCCTGGGCGTCGGTGCGGACGCTGCCCGAACCGCCGCCGGCCAGCGAGTGGCCGAGGATGAAGTTCAGCGCGCGGAGCCGCGGCAGCTCGTAGCGGGTGACCTCGCCGGTCATGATCTCGCCGAAGTGGGCCTTGACCCGCTCGGGCGTGAGCTCGCGCTCGATCACCGCGTACCCGGCCTCGGTGCGGGCCCAGATGCCGACGTTCGAATCGTCGCCCTTGTCGCCGGAGCGGCCGTAGGCGATCTGGTCGAGTCGGACTCTCATGCCTTCACCTCCGTAACGGAGACCTTCGCGGTGACTTTGCCTTTGGCGAGCAGGGCCGGCCAGTAGCCGATGACCTCGCTGGCCCGGGGCCGGCCGCCGGCGAACCCGGTCAGCCCGGGCGGGCCGGCCAGCACCATGGAGGCCAGCTCGGAGCCGAACCGGTCGGCCTTGCGCTTGTCGTGCTCCCGCACACCGATCTTCAGGACCACCTCGTAGGGGTCGGCGGGGGTGAGCATGCCGGGGAAGCAGGCGGTGTTCGTGCCGACCACCTCGACGGTCTTCTGCGCGTCCTCGAAGCGGGTGTCGTCCATCTCCAGCCGGGCGAACAGCAGCTCGGCGGTGAACCGGGCCTTCTCGGCGGCGTCCGGGCCGGCGCAGGTCAGCTCGCCGAGGATCTTGTAGCCGTCCGAGTAGCTCATCGACACCTTGTAGGTCGGCGTGGGGGCGTGCCCCTTGATGCCGTGCACCCGGACCCGGTTCGGGCCCTCCTGCTCCAGCTCGATGGTGGAGAAGTCGGCGGTGACGTCCGGGGTGAGGTAGGCCTTCGGGTCGCCCAGCTCGTAGAGCAGCTGGGCGGTGACCGTGTCGGTGGAGACCAGGCCGCCGGTGCCCTCGTGCTTGGTGATCACGAAGGTGCCGTCCGGGGAGGCCTCGCAGATCGGGTAGCCGATCCGGGCCATGTCCGGCACGTCGCGCCAGCCGTCGAAGTTGCCCCCGGTGGACTGCACGCCGCACTCCAGGATGTGCCCGGCCACGGTGGCCGCCGCGATCTTGTCGTGGTCGGTGATGTCCCAGCCGAACTCGTGCATCAGCGGGGCGACGACCAGCGACGGGTCGGTGGCCCGGCCGGTGATCACGATGTCCGCGCCCTGGCCCAGCGCGTCGACGAGCGGCTGCGCGCCCAGGTAGACGTTGGCCGACTGCAGCTTGTCCAGGTGGTTCTTCAGCGGCTCGTCGGTGTCCAGGTTGCGGAACTCCTCGCCGCCGGCCAGCAGCTCGTCCAGGTCGGCCATGATGTCGTCGCCTTCGACGATGCCGATCCGCACGGAGAGGCCGAGCTTCCGGGCGACCTCGGCCACTGCGTCCGCGCAGGCCGGCGCGTTCACCCCGCCGGCGTTGGCGATGATCTTGATGCCCTGGTCGATGCAGCGCGGGAGCACCCGCTCGACCATGGTCACGAAGTCGGTGGCGTACCCGGCCCTGGGGTTGCGGGCCCGCTGCTTCTGCATGATCGACATCGTGATCTCGGCCAGGTAGTCCAAGGTCAGGTAGTGCAGCGGCCCCTCGTTGACCAACCGCACCGGACCGAGCACCGAGTCGCCCCAGAAGCCCTGCCCGTTGCCCACCAGTACCGGTTGCCTGTTCGTCATCGAGACCTCACTGTCCTCGGTGCGGTGCGTGATTCCATCGGAGCGTCTCCCGGCATGTTAGTGAACGTTAACCGTGTTAGTGAACATTAACCTGCTCACACGGGTACAGCGCGCCGGAGCGTTCCAGCGCGGCCACCTGGTCGGGGGTGCGGCCCAGCCAGTCGGCCAGCACCTCGGTGTTGTGTTCGCCCACGTAGGCGGGGCCACCTTGCGGGGCCGAGGACGCCGCCGAGAACCGGTACGGCATCCGGATCACCGGGCGGGTGCCGCCGTTGCGGTCGTCGACCTGGGCGACCACCTCGCGGGCCTGCGCGGTCGGCGAGTCCAGCAGGGTGCTCGGGGTGCGCACCTCGGCGTAGGCCACGCCGGCCTTCTCCAGCGCGGCGATCGCGTCGGCCCGGGCGGTGAACCCCTCGATGAACTCGCGGATGATCCGGTGCCGGTTGACGATCTTCTCCTCGACCGGGGCCTTGGGTTGCGGATCGATCAGCCCGTGCGTGGTGGACAGCCGGTGCCAGAGGAACTTCAGGTCGCCCGCCACCATCAGCGGCCGGCCCTCCACCTGGTAGATGGTGCCCCGGGCGGAGGTCACCGGGTTGCCGTTGACGCTGTAGTTGACGTAGTCGTCGGTGGCCAGCATGGCCTCGAACATCGACAGGTCGATGTGCTGGCCGACGCCGGTCTGCTCGGCCACCCGCAGCGCGGCCAGGATGGCCACCATCCCGTGCAGCCCGGACACCGAGTCGGCCAGCGACATCTGGATGTCCACCGGCGTGGTGCCATCCGCCTCGGCCTGCCGGCCCAGCAGCCCGGACTCGGCGTGCACCACCGGGGCGTAGGCCTGCCGGTTCGCCTCGGGCCCCCACTGGCCGAAGCCGGAGATGGACAGCAGCACCAGGCTCTGGTTGCGCTCGGTGAGCGCCTCCCAGCCGACGTTCAGCCGTTTCATGGTGCCGGGGCGGAAGTTCTCGATCACCACGTGCGCGTGCGCGGCCAGATCGCGCAACAGGGCCTGGCCGTCCTCGGTGCCCAGGTTGATCGAGATGTTCTTCTTGCCGGTGTTGGTCTGGGTGTACAGCCCGGTGTGCCCGTGCGGCTTGGGTCCGAACACCTGGGTGATGTCGGTACCCGGGACCTCGACCTTGACCACCTCGGCGCCCAGGTCGGACAGCAGCCGGCCGACGTACGGGCCGGACAGCGCCCGGGACAGGTCCAGCACCTTCACGCCCGCGAGCGGGAACGGGCCGCCCACTAGTACGACCTCGGCAGGCCGAGGACGTGCTCGGCGACGTAGTTCAGCACCATCTCCTGGGGCAGCGGGGCCAGCCGTTGCAGCCGGGCCTCCCGGAAGTACCGCTCCACGTGGTACTCGCTTGCGTAGCCGAACCCGCCGTGCGTCTGCACCGCCCGGTCGGCGGCGAAGAAGCTGGCCTCGGCGGCCAGGTACTTGGCCAGGTTGGCCTGCTCGCCGGCGTGCAGGCCCTGGTCCAGCCGCCAGGACGCCTCGCGGATCACCAGCTCGGCCGCGCGCAGCTTGGCGTGCGCCTCGGCCAGCGGGAAGGCGATGCCCTGGTTCTTGCCGATCGGCCGGCCGAACACCACTCGCTCGTTGGCGTACTGGACCGCCCGCTTGAGCGCCACCCGGCCGGTGCCCAGGGCCTCGGAGGCGACCAGCACCCGCTCGGCGTTGAGGCCGGGGAGGAGGTACTTGAAGCCCTCGCCCTCCTCGCCGACGACGTCGGATGCGTCCACGCGCAGGCCGTCGTAGACCACCTCGCAGGAGCGGACCGCGTTCCGGCCCATCTTCGGGATGGCCTTGATGTCGACGCCCTCGGCCCTGAGGTCGGCCAGGAACAGGGTCATGCCCTGCGTCGGCTTCGCGCACTGGTCCTTCGGCGTGGTCCGGGTCAGCAGCAGCACCCGCTCGGACTCCAGCGCCTTGGACGTCCACACCTTGCGACCGGTGACGACGTAGTGATCGCCGTTCCGGACCGCGCGCGTGGTGATCGAGGTGGTGTCCAGGCCGGCGTCCGGCTCGGTGACCCCGAAGGCCACGTGCAGGTCGCCGCTGGCCACCCGGGTCAGGTACTTCCGCTTCATCTCCTCGCTGCCGTGCAGCACCACCGGGTGCATGCCGAAGATCGACAGGTGGATGGCGCTGGCCCCGTTCATGCAGGCCCCGGACGCGCAGACCTCCTCGAGCACGATGGACGCCTCGGTGATGCCCTGACCGCCGCCGCCGTACTCCTCCGGGATGGCGATGCCGATCCAGCCGCCCTCGGCCATCGCCTGGTAGAAGTCCCAGGGGAACTCGTGCTCTTGTTCGAGCTTCATCCAGTACTCGTCGTCGAACTGCTTGCACACGTCGCGCACGGCCTGGCGGATCGCCCGGTGATCCTCGTTCTCGGTGAAGTCCACGCGCTTACTCTAGTGCTAGACTATTGGCCTGTCGACATCTCGCGGGTGGGCCGTCGGCCACAACCGGGCCGGCATCACATGATGTCGGTCGGCGGGTCGGACTCCCGGTCGGCGGGCAGGAGATCGCGCTGCAGCCAGGCGACGTCGTGCCACCCGCCGTGCTTCCAGCCCACCCGGCTGAACAGGGCCACCTCGGTGAAGTCGAACGCATGGTGCAGCCCGCTGCTCGCCGCATTGGGCTGGGTGATCCCGGCGAAGGCCCGCCGGTAACCACGCTCGGCCAGGCGCTCCAGCAACGGGGTGTACAACGCGCGCCCGGCGCCGCTGCGGCGCATCCCCATCGCCAGGTAGATGCTGACCTCGCACGACCACCGGTACGCCGCACGTGCCTTGAACGGCGCGCCGTACGCGAAGCCGACCGGCGCGCCGTCCTCGACGAGAACCAGCCAGGCGTGTGCGCGCTGGGCGTTCGCTATCCGTCCGGCCATCTGGGCCGTCGTCGGGACCTCGGTCTCGAAGGTGATCGTGGTGTCGGTGACGTAGGGCGCGTAGATCGCCGCGCACCCGGCCGCGTCCGCTGCCGTCGCCGGGCGGACGAGTCGGTTCGATCTCGGTTCCATGACACTATATTAGCCAGTTTCGCTACTATGGTGGACCGGTGAGCGATGAGTTGGGCGAGGCCCTGGCGGCGACCGTCCGGGCGGCCCGCGCCGATCGAGCCATGTCGGTCGGCGCGCTGGCGCAGGCCTCGAACGTGTCCCGGGCGATGATCGGCAAGATCGAGCGCGGGGAGGTCCAGCCGACGGCGGCGTTGCTGGCCCGGCTGTCCGGCGCGTTGGGGCTCACCCTGTCCGAACTCATCGCTCGGGCCGAGGCCGACGCGCCCCGGCTGGCCCGCTACCGCACCCAGCAGGTCTGGACCGACCCCGACACCGGGTACGTCCGCCGGTCGGTCTCGCCGGCCGGCCGGCCGTTGCAACTCGTGGAGGTGGAGCTTCCCCCGGGCGCGCGCGTCCCGATGCCCGCCCAGACGTTCACGTTCATCGACCAGCAGATCTGGGTGCTGGAGGGACGTCTGCGCTTCCACGAGGGCGACGAGATCCACGAGCTCGACGCCGGTGACTGCCTGCAGCTCGGGCCGCCGTCACCGCGCGAGTTCGTCAACCCCACCATCCACCCGTGTCGCTACCTGGTCGTGCTGAACAAGCGTGGAGCGACAGGCTGACCGGCTCAGCCGGGCCAGCTGGCTCTGAGCTCGGTCTTGATGTCAGTGGGTGAGGGTCTCCCGGGGCGTGGTGCCGTAGGTGGCGCGATAGAGGGCGCGGAAGTGGCCGGGTGTGGCGAAGCCCCACCGCGAGGCGATCCCGGCGACCGTGTCGCCCCGGCTCGGGTCGGCGGTGAGCAGGTCGCGGTGGGCGGCGCGCAGCCGCGTTCGGCGCAGGTAGGCCGTGGGCGTGGTGTCGAGGTGACGGCGGAACGCGAGTTGCACCGTCCGCGCCGTGACCCGGGCCGCCCTGGCGATGTCGGTGATGCCGATGTCCTGGTCGAGGTGGGAGTCGATGAACGCGATCGCCCGGCGCAGGGCCGCCGGATGGGCGTCGGTGCGATCGACCGCTCGCTCCCCGTGCCCGGTGAGGGTGTTCGGGAAGATGGCCAGGATCGTGGCGGCGGCCAGCCGGGCGGCACTGCCGACGACCAACGGGGTCGCTGCTATCGGATTGTTGAGCAGGGCGTGGAGGTAGTCGCGGGTGTCCCACCACCGCCGGGCGCCGTCGGCCGTCGGTTGGTCGGCCAGGAACTTCCAGGTCCCGGCGGTGGTGGTGTCCTGGCCCACGGCGTCGATCAGCACCGTTGCCGTCACGCGGGTCGGATAGGTGTCGGCATCGTGGATGTTGGTCACGCGATGCGTTCGTGGCTGGCTGGCGAGGTACACGTCCCCCGGACCGAAGCGGTGGTCGGTCCGCCCGATCTCGGTCCGTAGCCGGCCGCAGCGGAGACAGCTGATCACGATGTCGTCCCGGCCGTCGGTCTCGAACTCCAGATCCGCCGCCGCCCGCAACCGTCCGATGCCCAGGGAACCGGCGTCGGTGTGCGCGAAGGTGAGGAGCAGGGACCGGTCAGGGGGTGTCCCGATCCTCAGCCGTCCGCCGTAGAGCTCGTCCAGGTAGGCGCACGCCAGGTCCGGCTCGGTGGTTTCCAACCGCGCACGGGAAGGCGGGCGGGTGTCGGCGGCGTCGATGACTGGCCTCCTCCTCGAATGTCAGGACCGTAGGGTCCGCCCCGGTGGGATGCCGTACTGGTCACGGTAGGCGACGGCGAACCGGCTTCCGCTGGCCCAGCCCCAGCGGTGGGCGATCTCGGTCACGGTGGCGCCGGTGGTGGGGTCGGCCGCTTGCAGGTCGGCGTGTGCGCGGTCGAGTCGGGCCTGGCGGAGGAAGCCGGTGGGTGTCCCGCCGAGGTGGCGTCGGAAGGCCGCTTGCAGGCCTCGCGGACCGATCCGGGCGGCGCCGCAGATATCGCTGATGGTGATCGGCCGGTGCACGTTGGCCTCGATGAAGGCGACTGCGCGGCGTACCGCCGCCGGTGCGGCCGCAAGGCCCCCTCGGCTGTCGCCGGTGAGATGGGTGTTGGGGTAGGAGTGCAGGCAGGAGGTGGCCGTGTGGTGCAGTAGCGCGGCCCGGATCAGGGTGTTGGCCATCGCCTCCTCGTTGCGCAGGGTGCGTTCCAGATAGCCCACCGTGGTCGCGATGTGCCGGGCCCCCGCCGAGGAGAGCGGTCGGTGGCCGGTGAACGCGAACTCGCCGGCGTCCAGGCCGGAGATCTCCTCGGCGACCCGGGCGATCTCCGCGTGCTCCACCGTGAGCAGCCCGATCTCGACGTCGTCCATGTCCGCGCTGAGTGTGCAGTCCCGGGGCAGCAGCGCGGGCACGCCGGTGATCTGGTCGCGACCCAGCGTGAGGCTGTAGCGGCCGGACAGCGCCGTCACGACGATCACCTGGCCCTTGTCGGTTCTCCCCGGCGCGACGACGGGTGCCGGCTGGTGTACCCGGCCGACCCCGAACGTATCCACCGTGGCGCCCGAGAACGTCATCTCGAACGGCCGCCTCGGGTGTCGGGGCTGTGGCGTGTGGTCGCCGTAGCGCAGCTGGCGGGCGAACTCGGTCCCCTCGCCGACCGAACGGGCCACATGGTGCCAGCGGGTGACTGGGCCGCCTCGCCCGGCGGGGTCCGGCGCATCCGGCATGGGGCCCAACTTTCCTCGCGCGCGACTCTACGGCAGCTCCAACACCCGTAACCGTGCGAGAAACGAGCAAATCAGTTGTCAAACGAATCCGCATCGGGCCAGAGCCTTGTCTGCGTGATGGGTCCGGCCGATAGTTCCACACGCCCACATCGACTGGGCTCGGCCGCCGCACGGTGGGGGGGTGCGGCGACACGGGAGGGGCGGGCGGCGTGGTGCTGGGGGTATCGCGGCCTGCCGTCGACGAGCCCGGGCGTCCTGGGGTTGGAGGACGCCCGGGCCGGGCCTCGCGGCTCAGGTCGGCCAGGTGGCTCTGAGCTCGGTCTTGTTGGTCTTGCCGGAGTCGTGCATGGGCAGCGGGTCGGTGGTCAGCCACCACTCGGCGGGCAGCTCGAAGCGGGCCAGTGAGGAGGCGATGAACTCGCCCAGCTCCCGCTCGGTGACCGTCGCCTCGCGGGCGAGCTGGACCACCGCGCCCACCCGTTCGCCCAGGTCGGGGTCGGGGCGGCCGAGTACGGCGGCGTTCAGTACCTCGGGGTGGCGGAGCAGGGCGGCCTCGACATGCGCCGGGGCGATGTTCTCCCCACCCCGGATGATCAGGTCCTTGATCCGGCCGGTGATGTAGAGCAGCCCGTCGACCAGCCGGCCCTGGTCACCGGTGTGCACGAACCCGTCCTCGTCGATCAGATCGGCCTCCGAGGTGCCCCAGTAGCCGATCATCTGACCGGGCGTGCGGACCACGATCTCGCCGTCCCCCTCCGCGTCCGGGTGGTCGATCCGCAGGTCCACCACCGGCAGCGGGGCGCCGGAGGTCAGCGGGTGCTCGGCCATGGTGCGGCCGTTCGCGGCGGCCACGGTGCCCCCGGTCTCGGTCATCCCGTAGATGGTGGACATGCCTTTCCCGGCGTTCGGGAAGGTCTCGCGCAGCCGCTCGACCAGGGCCGGTTGGATCGGCGCGCCACCCATGGAGACGCTGCGGACGGACGCCAGATCGCGCCCGGTGACCGTCGGGTGCTCCAGCACCCGGGAGGCCATCGTCGGCACCGCGCCCCACCAGGTGATCCGCTCGCGCTCGATCACGTCCAGCACCTGCTCGGGGTCGAACCGGCCCTCCAGGAACACCAGCGTGTTGCCGCCGAGCAGGGCCAGCAGCAGCGACTGCAGGCCGCCGATGTGGAACAGCGGGCCGCTCTGCAGGCTCACCGCCGGGGGGATGTCGGGGCGCTCCTGGCCGGGCAGCCGGCCGGACATGATCAGCAGGTTGTGCAGGTTGGCCACCACCGAGCGGTGGGCCAGCACCACCGGTTTCGGCGGACCGGTGGTGCCGGCGGTGAAGATGATCACCGCCGGGTCCTCCTCGTCGCCGGTGTCGCCGGACGCCGGCGTCGCGTCCGTCGGGTCCGGTGCGTCGACCCAGGCGCGGACCGTGTCCACCGGCAGCACCGTCCCGCCGGTCGCGCTGATCTCGGGCGGGATCAGCTCGGCCCGCTTCGGGTCGGCGATCACCAGCTTGGGCGAGATCAGCCCGGTGGCGTGCGCGACCTCGGCGCCACTCCACCAGCCGTTGCCGAGCGCCACGATCCCGCCCAGCTTCAGCGTGGCCCACATGGCGATCACCCACTCCGGGGAGTTCGGCGTGAGCAGCAGTAGCCGGTCGCCCGGCTCCAGCCCGGCCTCCTTCAGGCGCAGCGCGACCCGGTCGACGGCGGCGAACACCTCGGCGAAGGTCAGCCGCCGTTCGCCCTGCACCAGGTGCACCCTCGCCGACCAGCGTGAGGCGTCGAGCAGCAGCTCGGGGACCCGGTGCGGGCGGGGGGAGTAGCGCTGGAACCGGCCCTCCCGGGTCAGCTCGGTACCCCACGGCACGTCAGGACTCCCGTCTGGTCGGGGCGTACAGCGTGTTCCAGAGGATCGCGGTGTGCGCCTCCAGCATCCGGTCCAGGTCGGTGTCCGAGCGGCGGCCCATCATGTGCAGGGCGCGCTCGGCCATCCACTGCAGCCAGTACGCGGTCTCGGCCGGCGGCAGGGTGGGGTCGACGAACCCGGCCCGCTGACCGGCCTCGATGTGCACCCGGTTGCCGTCGATGTAGCGCTGCATGGCGGACACGACCGCCTCCCGGACGTCGTCGTCGAGGCCGATCGCCTCGTGCGTGGCCACCAGCAGCTCCGGGTGCGCGCGGTAGGTCGCCATGATCCGGCCCAGGGCCCGCTTCAGGTCGGGTCGGGTCGCGGCGGCGTCCAGCGACCACCATTCCCGGGCGGCGGCCTGCAGCTGCACGTCGAACTCGTCGTACCAGGTGCGCAGCAGCGTCGTCTTGTCCACGAAGTAGGCGTAGAAGGTGGAGCGGGAGATGCCCACCTCGCGGGCCACGTCGACCACGTTGAGCTCGGCGTAGGTGGTGCCCGCACGCAGGTGTCGCTCCACCGCGGCCAGTACGGCCGCGCGCAGCTCGTCGCGTCGGGCCTGTCCCTGCTTGCGGCTCTTCCCCGGCTCGGCCGCCGGCGGCGATTCGGTCAGCGCCATGAGGGTGAGTCTAGGCGCAAGTCTGGACACGCGTCCAGACACCTGCTTGAATCGGCGGCGCCCGGTCTGCTGAACGAGGGCCCGGCACGGTGAACGAGGAGGGACTCGAGGATGAGCTACGAGGACGTCGACTACCAGGTGGACGGCCCGAACGCGGTGATCACGATCAACCGGGAGAAGCGGTTGAACTCCTTCCGGGCGAAGACCATCGAGGAGCTGATCCACGCGTTCAAGCGCGCGTGGGCGGACAAGTCGGTGCACGCGCTGATCCTCACCGGCGCCGGTGACCGGGCGTTCTGCACCGGCGGCGACGTCAAGCAGCGGGCCGAGACCGGCGACTACGGGCCCAGCGACAACGGGCTGTTCGAGGCCACCTACTTCCACCGGCTGATCCGGGACGTGCCGAAGCCGGTGATCGCGGCGGTGAACGGCATCGCCATCGGCGGCGGGCACGTGCTGCACGTGCTGTGCGACCTGTCGATCGCCGCCGAGCACGCCACCTTCGCCCAGGCCGGGCCCCGGGTGGGGTCGTTCGACGCCGGGTTCGGGTCGGCGTACCTGGCCCGCGTGGTCGGGGAGAAGCGGGCCCGGGAGATCTGGTTCCTGCTCGACAAGTACGACGCGGCCACCGCCGAGCGCTGGGGCCTGGTGAACAAGGTCGTGCCCAAGGAGGAGCTGCTGTCGGCGGCCAAGGAGTGGGGCGAGACGATCGCCGCCTACTCCCCGACGGCGCTGCGCTACCTGAAGAGCTCGTTCAACGCCGACACCGACCACCAGGGCGGGCTGTCGTCGCTGGCCATGGCCGGGCTGGACTCCTACGCCCAGACCGACGAGGCCAAGGAGGGCGCGATCGCGTTCGCCGAGAAGCGCAAGCCCGAGTTCGGCAAGTACGTCAAGACCTACTAGAACCCGTGAGTGATTAGTGGTGCCAGAGCACCACTAATCACTCACGGGTCCCGAAGGGACACACATGAGCGTCCAAATCGACCTGAGCGACGACGTAGCCGTGGTCACCGGCGGTGGATCGGGCATCGGCGCCGGCATCGCCACCCTGCTCGGCCGGGCCGGGGCCAAGGTGGCCATCCTGGACATGTCGGCCGAGGCGGCCAAGACGGTCGCCGAGCAGATCAACGGGGCCGGGGGCACCGCGATCGGCGTCGAGGCCAACATCACCGACGAGGCCGGCGTGGAGCAGGCCCTGACGGCCGTGCGCGAGCAGCTGGGCCCGGTGTCCGTGCTGGTCAACAACGCCGCCACCTGGGTGATCAAGAAGTTCGCCGACACCACCGCCGACGAGACCCGGCGGACGGTGGAGGTGACCCTGCTGGGCACGGTGAACGTGATGCGGGCGGCGCTGCCCGACCTGCTGGAGACCAAGGGTCGGATCGTCAACATCGCGAGCGACTCCGCCCGCACCGGCGAGCACTCGATGAGCGTCTACGCCGGGGCCAAGGCCGGGATCATCGGGGTGACCAAGAGCCTGGCCCAGGAGGTCGGGCGCAAGGGGGTGCGGGCCAACGTGGTCGCGCCGGGCACCACGGTCACCCCGGGCAGCTCGGACTTCATCAACCAGGTCGGCGGTCCGGAGAAGCTGGCCCGGGCCTACCCGCTCGGGCGGCTCGGCCAGCCGGAGGACATCGCCGGCGCCGTGCTGTTCCTGGCCTCCCCGCTGTCGAACTGGGTCACCGGCCAGGTGCTCTCGGTCAGCGGCGGCTACACGATGGTCTAGGCGACCCGATGCTCAGCTTCGCGTTCACCGACGAACAGGAGGCGTACCGGGCCGAGCTGGCCCGGTACGCCCGCACCCGGCTGCTGCCCGCCTACCGCGACCGCGCCGCGAGCACGGACTTCCCGTGGGACGCGCACAAGGAGCTGGCCGGGCTGGGCGTGCTGGGCATCGGGCTGCCCGAGGAGTTCGGCGGCACCGGGGTGCACCCGGACGACCCGGTCACCCTGGGCCTGGTCACCGAGACGCTGGCCTACGGGGACGTGAACGTGGCCGCCGCGCCGGTGCAGTCCGGGCTGGTCGCGGCGCAGCTGGCCGAGGGCGGCTCCCGGGAGGTGTGTGAGCGGTACATCCCGGAGCTGATCGCCGGCGACGCGGTGTCCGGCATCGCGGTGACCGAGCCCGGCTCCGGGTCGGACGCCGCCGGGATGCGGACGGTGGCCGTCCCGGTGGACGGGGGCTGGCGGCTGTCCGGCGAGAAGATCGCCATCACGCACGCGATGTGCGCCGCGACGATGCTGGTCTACGCCCGGCACCCGGGTTCCGCCGGCTCGAAGGGCGTGAGCTGCTTCCTCCTACCGATGGACGCCGAAGGCGTATCAAAGGGCCACATGCCCGGGATGGGCTGCCTGCCGCTGGGCTGGGGTTCGGTGGCGATGGACGAGGCGTTCGTCCCGACCGCGAACCTGGTCGGCGAGGAGGGCCGGGGCTTCGCCGCCGCCATGCACCACTTCGACTTCTCCCGCTCGGCGCTGGGGCTGCTCTGCCTGGGTGCCGCCCGGGCCTCGATCGACGAGGCGGCGGCGTACGCGCAGCAGCGGGAGGCGTTCGGCCAGAAGATCGCCGAGTTCCAGGGCGTGTCGTTCCCGCTGGCCGAGCACGCCACCTACCTGGAGGCCGCGCGCTGGCTGTGCTACCGCGCGCTGTGGGCCCGCCAGGCCGGTCAGCCGCACACCGACCTGGCGGCGATGAGCAAGTGGTGGCCGCCGCAGGTGGCCCTGGACGCGATCCAGGCCGCGATGAAGATCCACGGCAACCTGGGCTACTCGTGTGAGTTCCCGCTGCAGCAGCGGCACCGCGACGTGATGGCCTACCTGGTCGCGGACGGCACGGCCGAGATTCAGAAACGGATCATCTCCCGACGAGTGCTGGCCGAAGTTTCCCGATGAGCGAGGCGTCATGATCAGTGTGGGTACGTCCGTGCACGACCAGATCCTGTCGGTTCCCCCGGACCGGCGCCGCGAGCTCCTCGGACGGATCGCCGACGCCGGACTGGACCACGTCGTGGTGGCCGACCACGTCAGCTTCCACGGTGGCACCGGGTTCGACGGCATGATCGGGGCCGCGACCGCGCTGGCCACCGACGACCGGATCAACGTGCTGATCGGGGTCTACCAGCTCGCGCTGCGGCACCCGATGACGGTGGCCCGCCAGCTGGCGTCGCTGGCCGAGATGGCCCCCGGCCGGTTGACCCTGGGGGTCGGGGTGGGCGGCGAGGACCGCTCCGAGGTGGCCAACTGCGGGGTCGACCCGGCCACCCGGGGTCGGCGGATCGACGAGAGCCTCGGGCTGCTGCGCCGGCTGGCCACCGGGGAGGCGGTCGACCACGACGGGGAGTTCTTCCGTCTCGACGCCGGCCTGGTGCTGCCCGCGCAGCAGCCGGAGATCCCGATCCTGATCGGCGGGAAGTCCGAGGCCACCATCCGGCGCACCGTGGAGCACGGTGACGGCTGGCTGGCCATGCTGGTCTCCGCCCGCAAGTTCGCCGAGTTCGTGCAGGCCATCGAGACAAAGGCCGATGAGCTGGGGCGGAAGGCCCCGACCGAGCACGGGTTCGAGGTGTGGGTGGGGCTGGCCGACGACGCCGACACCGCCCGCGCGTGCATCGCCCCGAAGATGGAGGCGCTCTACAAGCTGCCGTTCGAGAAGTTCGAGCGGCTGTGTCCGGCCGGCACCCCGGCGCAGGTCGCGGACGTCCTGCGGCCCTACGTGGAGGCGGGCGCCCGGTCGCTCACCCTGGTGCCGTGCTCGCCGAGCTGGGAGCAGGCCGTGGACGCCGTCGCCGAGGTCCGGGCCCGGCTGAGCAGCTGACCCGCTGAGCGGAGCGTGAGTACGCGATGAACGGGTGGATAGCCCGGAAGGGGTAGTCGTCGGGAGTACCGCCCGGTCGGCGGCGGTGGGAGCGTTGCTGAGAACCGTGGGAGGTTCCGTGAAGGCGGCAGTGATCGGTGGGGGCCCGGCCGGGTGCGCGGCGGCGTACCGGCTGCGCAAGCAGGGGCACGACGTGGTGCTGTTCGAGGCCCAGGACCACATCGGCGGACGGACCAGCCAGGTGGTCAAGGAGGGCTTCAGCCTCGGCTCCGGCGCGCTGTTCCTGATGGGCGGCATCTACCCGAGGACCAACGCCGTGCTCAAGGAGCTGGGCAGGGACGGCGAGCTGGTGCCCTGGGACGCGGTGTGCGAGGTCCTCGACGCCGACGGGCAGCGGTACCGGACGAAGTTCCAGCAGGTCGTGTCGTTCCTGGGGATCCCGGCGCTGAGCTGGGCGGACAAGCTGCGGATCGCCGCCGGGGTGGCGAGGACCCTGGTCACCCCCGGGCCCAAGCTGTGCTTCGACGGCGCCGAGCTGGCGAGGTTCGACGGGACCGGGGAGAGCCTGGCCGACTGGTCGAACCGGGTGCTCGGGGACAAGGGCACCCGCTACATCACCGAGCCCTACATGGGCTTCCTCTACGCGGTGCCGCCGTCCTGGCTGTCCCCGGCGCTGATGCACGCGGTGGTCAAGCAGTTCTACAACCTGGGTCTGTCGGTGCCGCCCAAGGGCGCCGGCCAGGTCTGCGACTGGATCATCGAGGGCACCCCCGGTCTGGACCTGCGGCTGTCCACCCCGGTCTCCGGGGTCGCCGCGGCCGGGGCTGGCTACGCCGTGGAAGCCGGCGGCGAGACCCACCAGGTGGACGTCGTGATCATGGCCCCCGAGCCCGGAGTGGCCGCCGATCTGCTGGACGGGCTGATCGAGCCGACCTCCGCCACCAAGCTGCGCGAGTGCAGCTACTCCGACTACGCCCACGTTCAGCTCTGCTACAAGACCAACCCGTGGCCCGACCACGAGGCGTCGGTGGCCCTGTCGGCCAACACCGAACGCGACTGGGGCGCCTGCGTGCTGCTGTCCAAGCGCCAGCCGGCCGGGGTGCCCGAGGGCGGTGAGGCGGTCGGGATCTACTTCTACACCCCACCGTTGAAGCACCTCACCGACGACGACATCGTCGAGTCGGCGAAACGCGCGGTGAAGGAGGTCTACGGCGACGGGCCGGAGCCCGACTTCACCGAGCTGTTCCACTACCGGCGCGGGCTGTCCATCGCCGGACCCGGGCACTACGGAACCCTCGACTCGCTGCACGCCGAGATGCCGCCGGGGATCTTCCTGGCCGGCGACTACTTCGCCCACGCCGGCATCGAGGCCGCCATCTTCAGCGGTGAACTGGCCGCGAACCGCGCCGACCAAGAATCCCGAGAGGTGGCAGCCCGATGACCGAACTCATCAAGCCCGAGGACCGCTATTCCGCCGAGGTGATCGCGGGTTTCCGCGCCGACGGTTTCTGGCGGGACGGGTCGCTGGCCGCGAGCCTGGACCGGTGGGCCGCCGAGCGGGGCGACCAGCGGGCGGTCACCGACGGCTACGGCGAGCTGAGCTGGGCCGAGCTGCGGGCGCGGGCCTACCGGCTGGCCGCCCGGCTCAAGGGGTTGGGCATCGAGCCGGGTGACCGGGTGCAGGTGCAGCTGCCGAGCTGGACCGAGTACGTGGTGATCTACGCCGCGCTGGCCCGGATCGGCGCGGTGCTGGTGCCGACCATGCCGATCTACCGCGGCGCCGAGGTGCAGTACGCGATCCAGCACTCCGGGGCGCGGATCTCGATGGTCACCGGCGAGTACCGCAAGTTCGACTACCTGGAGATGATCCGGGGGATCCGGTCGGACTGCCCGACCCTGGAGCACGTGGTCGCGGTGCGCGCGGACGCCGGGGCCGACGAGCTGAGCTACACCGACCTGATCGCCGGGGACGGGGTACCCAGCGACGACGAGCTCGGTCCGGTCCCGAGCGCGGACGCCCCGCACGCGATCATCTACACCTCCGGCACCGAGTCGAAGCCGAAGGGCTGCTTCCACACCTTCAACACCTTCGGCTACACCGTGCACGCCCTGGGCGCCGACGTGATGGGCCTGGGCCCGGACGACGTGATGTTCATGCCGTCCCCGATCACCCACGCGACCGGGCTGGCCATGGGGGTCACCGCGCCGATCGTGCTGGGTGCGGGCATGCACGTGATGGACAACTGGGAGCCGGGCGCCGCGCTGGACCGGATCCGGGAGTACCACTGCACCGCGAGCATGGGGGCGACCCCGTTCCTGCGGATGGTCCTGGACACCTACGACCCCGGCCGGCACGACCTGTCGAGGATGCGGGTGTGGGCCACCGCCGGGGCGCCGATCCCCTCGCCGATGCTGGGTGAGTGGCGCGAGCGGGTGCCCTCGTGTGCGCTGCTGCCGGTGTACGGGCGCAGCGAGGGCCTGCTGATCACCGCGTGCCGGACCGACGACGACAAGCAGGCGCTGCTCACCGACGGCCGCGCGCTGCCGGGGGTCACCCTGCGGATCCAGTCCGAGGACGGCGGGATCGCCGAGGCCGGCGAGGAGGGCGAGATCTGCCACGGCGGGCCGGGGCTGATGCTCGGCTACTGGGGGGACCCGGAACGCACCGCCGCCTCGATCGGCTCCGACGGCGTGTCCACCACCGGTGACCTGGGCCGGCTCGACGAGCGCGGCTACCTCAAGGTCACCGGACGGATCAAGGACCTGATCATCCGCGGCGGCACCAACATCTCCGCCGGCGAGATCGAGGACTACCTGATCGGCCACCCCAAGGTGGCCGCCGTGGCCGTGGTCGGGATGCCCGACCGGGTGCTCGGCGAGCGGGCCTGTGCCTTCGTGGTCCCGGCCGACGGGGAGAAGCCGACGTTCGAGGAGCTCACCGGCTACCTGCGGCACGAGCGCAACATCGCGGTGGTGAAGCTGCCCGAGCGGCTGGAGCTGATCGACGAGCTGCCGATGACCGCCACCGGCAAGATCCAGAAGTTCGTGCTCCGGCAGAAGCTGGTGGAGGAGACCTCCGAGGGGTGAGATTAGTCTAGTCTCAAATACTCGACAGCTCGACTAAATGCCGCCTACGATCGGACCATGACCGTGGAGGAGAAGGCGGCGGTGATGCCGCAGGCCGTCATCGACGACGAGATGATCGAGTCGATGCAGGCCAAGGTCGGGGCCAACCTGCGGATCGAGCACTCGGTGAACAACGAGGTGGCGACGCGGATCGCGGTCACCAAGTTCGTCGGCGGGATCGGCGACATCAACCCGTTGTGGACCGACTCCGATCATGCGGCGGCGAGCCCGTACGGCGGGGTGGTCGCGCCGCCGTCGTTCATCATCGGCTGCTTCTCCGGCATCCAGTTCGGCTGGCCCGGGCTGGGGTCGTTCCACTCCCAGTCGCACATCACCTTCGAACGCCCGGTGTACCGGGGCGACACGGTCGACTCGTCCTGCCTCTACGACGGCTTCGACGGGCCGGCGCCGAGCAAGTTCGCCGGCCGCTCGGTGACCGACAAGTTCGTCAACTCCTACGTCAACCAGCTCGGCGAGAAGATCGCCACGATCCGCTGGAACGTGATCAACTACGAGCGCGGCAACCGGCTGGCCAAGACCAAGGTGGAGAAGACCGAGAAGGCCGCTGGGCCGGTGCTGCCGCACCCGTGGGAGGCGGCCGAGGTCGAGGAGATCGAGAAGCGGATCCTGGCCGAGTCCCCGCGCGGCGCCGAGCCCCGGTACTGGGAGGACGTGCAGGTCGGGGACGCGCTGGACGTGATCACCAAGGGGCCGGTCGGGCTGACCGACGAGATTGCCTTCGTGGCCGGCGGCGGCACCCCGATCCCCCGGCTGAAGGCGCACGCCGCCTCGCTGCACGACTACGCCAAGCACCCGGCCTGGTCGTTCCGCGACCCGATCACCGGCGCCCAGGAGCCGATCTACTCGGTGCACTACAACTACCAGGCCGCCCAGGCCATGGGCGTGGCCTTCCAGTACGACGTGGGCTTCCAGCGGCAGTGCTGGCAGATCCACGCGCTCACCCACTGGTCCGGGGACGCCGCCTGGATCAAGGAGTGCAGCGCCCAGTACCGCAAGTTCGTCTACCTCTCCGACGTGGTGGAGCTGCGCGGCGAGGTCACCGACAAGCGGGTGGACGCCGACGGCGAGCACGTGGTCGAGATCCTCACCAGCGCGGTCAACCAGCGCGGGGAGAACACCATGCCGGGCAGCGCGGTGATCGCCCTGCCCACCAAGGACGGCGACGTCCCGGCCGGGAGAAGGGCACGTTCGTGAGCCAACCGACCGTCGAGGAGTTCGCGACCGAGGTCGAGGAGTACCTCTCGGCGCGCTACTCCCGCAAGAAGCGCGAGGCCAAGCAGGCGTTCGTCTGGGGCGAGGGCAGCGACGAGGTCCGGGTGTTCCAGGAGCCCGACCCGGACGCCGAAGAGGACGCCATGCCGGCCATCCGGGCCTGGCGGCGCGGGCTCTGGGAGGCCGGGCTGGGCTGGATCACCGGGCCGACCGAGCTCGGCGGCCGCGGGCTCTCACCGGCCCATCAACGGACCTTCGAGCGGATCGTCCGGGGCTACGACGTGCCCGGCGACTCGTCGCTGACCATCGGCCTGGGCATGGTCGCCCCGACGGTGCTCAGGCACGGCACCGCCGAGCAGAAGACGAAGTACCTGACCGGGCTGTACTCCGGCGAGCTGGTCGCCTGCCAGCTGTTCAGCGAGCCGGGCGCGGGTTCGGACCTGGCCGCCGTGGGTACCCGGGCGGTGCGCGACGGCGACAACTGGGTGCTCAACGGGCAGAAGGTGTGGACCTCCGGGGCGCACCTGGCCGACTTCGGCGAGATCATCTGCAAGACCAACGACGGCGCCCGGCACCAGAACCTCACCGCGTTCCTGGTGGACATGCACGCCCCCGGGGTGGAGGTCCGCCCGCTGCGGCAGATGACCGGCGGGGCGGCGTTCAACGAGGTGTTCTTCAACGACGTGGTGGTCCCGGACGCCGACCGGCTGGACGCCGAGGGCGCCGGCTGGAAGGTCGCCATCACCACGTTGATGAACGAGCGCAACGCCATGGGCAACAGCTCCTTCGGCGGCGCCGGCATCCTGTCCACCGAGCGGATCGTCGAGCTGGTCCGGCACTTCGGGCTGGCCGACGACCCGGTGGTGCGGCAGAAGTTCGCCGAGATCCAGGTGCGGTTGCGGGTGGCCCGCTACACCAACCAGGTGTTCGCGGCCAAGGCCAAGGCCGGTGAGTCCCCGGGCCCGGTGGCCTCGATCAACAAGATCGCGCTGTCCACCAACATCGCCGAGCTGGGAAAGTTCGTGGCCGACGTGCTGGGCCCGCGGATCGTCGCGGACACCGGCGAGTGGGGCACCTTCGCCTGGACGGCGATGGTGCTCGGCGCGCCGGGCTACCGCCTCGGCGGTGGGACGGACGAGATCCTGAAGAACATGGTCGCGCAGCGGGTCCTCGGCCTGCCCCGGGCGAGTTGAGAGGTCGAAGCTGATGGTTGCCCAGAGCGCACTCACCGACACCGACGAGCAGAAGGAGCTGCGCGAAGCGGTCCGCAAACTGCTGCGGGACAAGGCGCCGCTGTCCGCGCTGCGTGAAGGGGCCGACGAGCCGGACGGGCCCCGGTTCGACCGGGAGCTGTGGGGCCGGCTGGCCGAGATGGGGCTGCTGGCGCTGGCCGTGCCGGAGAAGTACGACGGCCTCGGGCAGACGGTGGTGGAGCTGTCGGTGGTGTTCGAGGAGCTGGGTCGGGGGTTGTACTTCGGCCCGTTCCTGGCCTCGGCCGGGTTGGCCGTGCCGGCCCTGCTGGGCAGCGGGGACGAGGCGGCGATCGCCGAGTACCTGCCCGGCATCGCCGCCGGCGAGACCATCGCCACGCTGGCCGTGACCGAGGACGACGGCCGGTTCGACACGGCTTCGGTGTCCACCGTCGCCTCGCCGGACGGGGACGGCTGGACGCTGACCGGCACCAAGATGGTCGTGCTGGACGGCGCGGACGCCGACCTGCTGCTGGTCACGGCGGCGTCCGGTTCCTCCTCCGATGAGGTATCCCTGTTCGCGGTGGCCGCCGACGCTCCCGGGCTGGAGCGGGAGCGGCTGGACTCGCTGGACCTGGCCCGCTCGCTGGCCCGGGTCGGCTTCGACGGCACCCCGGCCCGGTTGGTCGGCCAGCCGGGCGCCGCCCCGTCGATCGTCGCCGGCGCCCTGGACCACGCCCTGGTGGCGATGGCCGCCGAGCAGGCCGGGGGCGCGCGGGCCTGCCTGGAGATGGCGGTGGAGTACGCCAAGACCCGCAAGCAGTTCGACAAGGTCATCGGCGGGTACCAGGCGGTGGCGCACAAGCTGGTCGACATGCTGCAGCAGGCGGAGTTCAGCGCGGCCAGCGCCCGGTTCGCGGCCGCCGCGCTGGCCGAGGGGGACGCCGAGGCCCCGGTGGCCGCCCGGGTGGCCGCGGCCTACTGCGGCGAGGCCTACCGGCAGGTGACCGTGGAGACCGTCCAGGCGCACGGCGGCATCGGCTTCACCTGGGAGCACGACACCCACCTGTACTACCGGCGGGCGTGGTCGTCGCAGCACCTGTTCGCCGGCCTGGCCGACCACCACGCCGCCATAGCCGACCGCATCGGCCTCTAGCCGACGCGCGGGAGGCCGGCGGGCTGAGCCGGGCCGGGCCGGGCTGGGCTGGGCCGGGCCGGCGGGCCGGGCTGAACCTGAGCGGCGGGGCTGGCGGGCGGGCCGGGCTGGGCTGGCGGGCCGGGCTGGCGGGCCGGGCTGAACCTGAGCGGCTGGGCCGGCGGGCCGCGCCGGCGAGCCGGGTGGAGGCCGGGCCGCGCTGCGACGTGCCGCGGATTCCATGATCATCAGGACATGAGCGCTGTCCGTGACGTCGGAAACAGCGCTGGTGCCCTGATGATCATGGTGGGTGGAGGCGGGCGAGGCACTCGGGCCGGCGTACCCGCCCCGGGACGCGTCGTGACCGGTGTACCCGCCAGTGATCGCCGTTTCGGTGCGGAAACGGCCATTCAGCTTCCGTTTTCACACCGAAACGCGGATCACCGTGCGGGCGCCCGTCGGCCAGCGGCGAGGGCGGCTCCAGTGGCGGCGGTTCAGCGTCGGCGGCTCTGCGGCCGGCGGCCCAGCGGCTGAGCCTCGGCGGGCGGTGGCTCAGCGGCCTAGGGCTCAGCGGCCTAGGGCTCAGCGGCCTAGGGCTCAGCGGCCTAGGGCTCAGCGGCCTAGGGCTCAGCGGCCTAGGGCTCAGCGGCCTAGGGCTCAGCGGCCTAGGGCGAGGACCTCGTCGAAGCCTTCGGCCAGGCAGCGCTCGAACAGCTCGATGTCCGGCACCACGTCCGGGTCGACGTTCACCCCGATGCAGCACATGCCGTCGTAGGAGACCATGGTGACCATGGCCGCCACCCCGGGCCGGGGCCCGAGCGGGTAGAGCCGCAGCACCCGGGAGCCGGCCAGGTACACCGGCCAGCCCACCCCGGGGATGTTCGAGGCCTGGATGTCCGAGACGTTGGTGAGGTTGCCGGAGATCTCGGTCAGCGCGGCCGAGGGCAGCCGGCTGAGCACCGGGGCGAGCACCTCCAGGAAGCCGATCGCCGGCTCGTCCCGCACGGCCAGGATGAGCTTGCGGATCTGCCGGATGCGCTCGGCCGGGTCGGCCACCCCGACCGGGCCGGGCAGCCGGGCGCCGGCGAACTTGTTGCCGCCCATCGGGTCGTCCGGCCGGCGCAGGCTGACCGGGATGGCCATCGGCAGGTGCTCGACGTGCACCCCGGCGTGCTCGTGGAACCGCCGGAACCCGCCCAGGATGGCGGCCAGGAAGGCGTCGTTCACCGAGCCGCCGGCCGCCTTGCCCCCGGCCTTCAGCTCGGCCAGCGGGACGTCGTGCAGCACCAGCCGGTAGCCGTAGCCGTTGTCCTTCAACAGCGGCGACCGGTCGCCCGCCGGAGCCAGCATCCGGCCCAGCGACTGCCCGTACCGGACCGCGCGGCCGGCCGACCCGATCGGATCCCGGACGGTCGCCCCCACGGCGCCCAGCAGCTCGCCGGCGCCGCGGACCAGCCCGGCCGGCGCGTCCCGGACCTCGTCGAGCAGGCCCTCCGCGGTCAGGCTCAGCGGCGTGGCGTCCGAGCCGTCCGGCGTCCCGGCCGGAGCCGAGGCCGCGGCGTCCAGGTGGCCGGGTTCGGCGGTGCGGCTGTGCGCCAGCTCCAGCAGCTGCATGATGCCCAGGCCGTCGGACAGCGAGTGGTGCAGCTTCAACAGGTACGCGGCCCGGCCGTCGGAGAGGCCCTCGACCAGCAGCGCCTCCCAGCACGGCCGGTTGGGGTCGAGCGGGCGGCCGGTGAACTGGGCGGCGTAGTCGAGCAGCTGGCGGGTGGTGCCCGGGGTGGGCAGCCGCACCCGCTGCACGTGGTAGTCCAGGTCGAAGTGGGTGTCCGGCACCCAGGTCGGGGTGACCACCGGCAGCAGCGGCTCGACCACCTTGTCGCGCAGCCGGGGGATCAGCCGGGTGGCCTTGTCGTGCGCCGAGCGGAACCGCTCCCACTCCGGGGCGGACTCCAGCAGCTCCAGCAGCACCCCGGACGACCGGGTGGCCAGCGCGCCCTCGGCCCGCCACATGAGCGCCTCCCAGGCGCTCATCCGCTTCGACCCGCCCCAGGCGGCCCCGGGAGACGGCTCAGTCATCGGAACGCACCTGCAGCCGGTCCACCGATGAGGTGACCTCGGTGATCAGGTGCGCGACCGCCTCCGGGTCGTCGCTCATCGGGACGTGCCCGACGCCGTCCAGGAAGACCAGCTCGGCGCTGGGCAGCTTCTCCAGCAGCGCCGCGCCGAAGTGCTTGTACGGGATCACCCGGTCCCGCCGGGCCCAGACCACCCGCACCGGGCAGCCGGGGTCGGGCAGCGGCTCCATCGGCTTGTCGCCGAGCACCTTCATCAGCGGCTTGACCACCGGCGCGTTCTTGATCGCCCGGATGTCCGCGATGAGCTCCAGCGGGTCGACCCGCTCCGGGTGCTCGAACTGCATCGAGGCCAGGAACCTCCGCCCACGCGGGGTCCAGGCGTACTTCTCCAGCCGGTGACCGTGCGTCTCCATCAGCCGGAACCCGGCGGACATGCTCTGCACCAGGGCGGCGAAGCGCAGGTTGCCGGCGTACCCGCCGGCCGGGGAGAACACCACCACCGACCGGGCCCGCCCGCGCCGGGCCAGCTCCAGGGAGATCCAGCCGCCCAGCGAGTTGCCGGCGACGTGCACCTTGTCCAGCCCCAGCTTGTCCAGCTCGGCCTCCACCCCGTCGACCAGGGCGGCCAGCGACGGCTCGACCCCGTCGGCCAGCGGGGCCGCCCCGCTGTGCCCGAGCAGGGTCGGGGCGATCACGTCGTGGTGCATCTCCAGCAGCGGCAGCACCGGCTTCCAGGTCCGCCAGGTGACGCTGATCCCGTGCAGCAACAGCAGTGGGGTGCCGGAGCCGCCCCGGTACCCCTCGGTGTCCGGGGTGATCCGCCGCTCGGGCAACGAGACCGGGGCGTCCGGCGCCGCCGCGGCCGCCTCCGACCGGGCCCGGAGCACCACCGCCGCGCCGGCGCCCACCGCCGCGACCCCCAGCCCGGCCAGCACCGCCTTGCGGCGGGCGCTCGCGGCACCCAGACGCGCCCTCACCAGCCCTCACCGTGGAACTCGTGCCCCGGGGTGCTGCGCAGCAGGCCCCGGTAGGCGTCCTCGGCGGTGCGGCCGTGGTTGACCACCCCGTGCACCTCCGCCGCGATCGGCATCTCGATGCCCATCCGGGAGGCCATGTCCATCACCACGCTGACCGCCTTCACTCCTTCGGCCACCTGGCTCATCCCGGCCAGCACCTCCTCGATGGTCTTCCCCTTGCCCAGCTCCTCACCGACCCGGCGGTTCCGGCTGGCCGGGCTGGTGCAGGTGACGATCAGATCCCCGGTACCGGCCAGGCCGGTGAACGTCTTCGGGTCCCCACCCAGAGTCTCCCCGAAAATGGTCATCTCGCGCACCGCCCGAGTGACCACCATCGCCTTGGTGTTGTACCCCGCGCCCGCGCCGTCACCCATCCCGGCGGCGATCGCGAACACGTTCTTCAGCGCCCCGGCCACCTCGACGCCGAGCACGTCGGTGGTGGAGTAGATGCGGAACCGCTCGGTGCGGAACAGCTCGGCCAGCTGGTGCGCGGAGTTCTGGTCGGGCATCGCGATGGTCGCGGCGGCGGCGTACCCGGCGACCACCTCGGAGGCGATGTTCGGGCCGGCCAGCACACCGGCCGGGTGCCCGGGCAGCACCTCGGCCACGATCTCGGTCATCCGGAAGTCGGTGCTCTGCTCCAGGCCCTTGACCAGGCTGACCACCGGGATCCACGGCCGCAGGTAGGGCGCCGCCTGCTCCAGCGCCTCGCGGAACCCGTGCGACGGCACGCCCATGATCAGCACATCGGCGTCGTCCACCGCCCGCTGCATGTCCGGGGTGGCCCGCAGGTTCTTGTGCAGCTCGACGTCACCCAGGTACTTGCTGTTGCGGTGGTGGGTGTCGATGTCCTCGGCCACCTCCGCCGAGCGGGCCCACAGCGTGGTGGGCGCGCTGTCGGCCACGATCGAGGCCACGGCGGTGCCCCAGGACCCCCCGCCGAGCACCGCCACCTTCGGCTTCCTGCGCTGGATCCCCATGGTGTCACCCCCGTCGTACAACGGCCGCCTCGGCGCAGAGCGCCGCCTGGTCGACAGGCCACTCTAGGCGGGGCCACAACCGCTGATCAATTTCCGGCCCGGGAACTACTTTCCCCGGCCCCCTCGCCGGTACGGTGACCCGGGGAGCGACACGCTGGGGGCTCGGATGAGGGTGGATCTTCAGGCGGCAGCGGTTCGGGTGCGCGGGCTGCGTCCCGGTTCGGCGGAGACCGGGGTCCCATTGGAGACCGACACCCGGGAGGTCACCCAGCTGCTCACCGATCCCGGCTTCCAGGCGTCGGTGGCCGAGCTGGCCGAGTCGCTGGGCCGCACGCCTTCGGACGCCATGGCCGAGGCCGGCGTCTGCCTGCGCGAGATGGCCGCCTGGCACAACCCGTCGGTGGTCGACCGCTGGTACCGGTTCAGCCACTGGATGACCCGCGGCTACGACGTGCTGGTCGACGACGACAAGCTGGCCGAGCTGCGCCGGCTGGACCGCAAGCACTCGCTGGTCATGCTGATCTCGCACCGGTCCTACCTGGACGAGTTCATCATCCCGCCGGCGCTCAACGACGGCGGCATCAAGGTCTACGGCATGGCCGGGGCCAACCTGGACTTCTTCCCGCTCGGCACGGTGGCCCGCCGGGTCGGCATCGTGCACGTGCGCCGGGCCACCGCCGACGCCCCGATCTACCGGCTGTGCATGCGGGCGCACACCGAGCGGCTGATCAGCAACCGGGCCAACGTGGTCTGGTCGATCGAGGGTGGTCGTTCGCGCACCGGCAAGCTGCGGCCGCCGCGCTACGGGCTGCTGCGCTACGTGGCGGACGCGGCGCAGTCCGACGACGGCCCGGACCCGCTGCTGGTCCCGGTGTCGATCATGTACGACCAGCTGCCGCTGCACGAGGTGGCGCTGATGGCGTCCGAGGCCCGGGGCGGGGAGAAGAAGCCGGAGGACGCGCGCTGGCTGCTCGAGTACGCCCGCGGCCTGCGGGTCCGGCTCGGCCGGGCCTACCTGGACTTCGGCGAGCCGATGCCGCTGCGCGAGCGGATGGCCGAGCTGCGGGCGGCCGAGGTGCCGGAGAAGGGGCTGGTCGAGCGGGTGGCGCTGGACATCTGCCACCGGCTCAACGAGGCCACCCCGGTCACCCCGACCGCGGCGGTGTGTGTGGCGCTGCTCGGCGCCGGCCGGGCGCTGACCCTGGACCAGGTGCTGGAGACGGTGGCGCCGCTGGCCGGGTACCTGCGTGAACGGGGCTGGCCGATCGCCGGCGCGGCCACCCTCACCGACCGATCCACCATCCGCTGGGCGCTGCGCGAGCTGGTCCGCTCCGGGGTGCTGACCGATTACAGTGCGGGCACCGAGCGGGTGTGGGGGGTCGGCGCCGAGCAGCACCTGATCGCCGCCGTCTACCGCAACACCGCCATCCACGTGCTGGTGGACCGGGCCATCGCCGAGCTGGCCTTGCTGGCGGTGGCGGACAGCGGTCCGGACGGCGTGACGGGGGCCGATGCGGGCGCCGACGAGTCGTCCCCGGTGGCGGCGACCGAGGCGCTGCGGCTGCGCGAGCTGCTCAAGTTCGACTTCTTCTTCGCCCAGCGGGACCGGTTCCTGCGCAACATCGCCGCCGAGATGCAGATCATGGCCGGTGGGGTACCGGTACCGGACGCGCTCGCCGAGACCCCCGAGGCGACCGGCCCGGTGGACGGGCTGGACGTCACCCCCGCGCAGGCCGCCACCTGGCTGGGCCGGGCCCGCCCGCTGGTCGCGCACCTGGTGCTGCGGCCGTTCCTGGACGCCTACCGGCTGGTCGGGGAGCGGTTGGCGGCGGCCGAGGACGAGGCGGTGGACACCGAGGCGCTGGTCCGGGACTGCCTGCGGGTGGGCCACCAGTGGGCCCTGCAGCGGACGCTGGCCAGCGAGGAGTCGGTGTCCGGGGAGATGTTCCGGACCGCGCTCAAGCTGGCCGCGCACCGCGACCTGCTCGCCGCCGGAGGCCCGGAGACGATCAAGCGCCGGCAGGACTTCGCCGACGAGCTCGCCGAGGTGTCCCGCAGCATCGACCGGATCGCCGCCCGCGCCGGCCAGTGACCGGCAGGGCTACGCAACTGCTACGCTCGTAGCATGAGCGAGGTTCCGTCCCGTGACCTGCGCAACGACACCGCCGGGGTGCTCCGGCGGGTGGAGAACGGCGACGACGTGGTGATCACGGTCAAGGGCCGCCCGGTGGCTGCCCTGGTGCCGATCCAGCGGGCCCGCCGTCGGTGGATCCGCCGGGCCGAGCTGGTCGAGCGGTTGCGGATCAGTCAGGCCGATCCGGGCCTGCGTGCGGACCTCGCCCGGCTGGCCGGCGACACCACCGACGACCTCGGCCCGATCCGGTGACCGAGCGGGGGGTGCTGGACACCAGCGTGTTCATCGCGGCCGAGAGCGGTCGTCCGCTGGACGCCGACCGGCTGCCGGCCGAGGCGGCGATCACCGCCGTCACCCTGGCCGAGCTGCACGCGGGTGTGCTGGCCGCGCGGGACGTCGACACCCGGGCTCGCCGGATGGCCACGGTCGACGCGGTGGCGGACATCGAGTTGCTCCCGGTCGACGAGGCCGCCGCGCTGATGTGGGCCCGGATGCGGGTCCACCTGGCGGAGGCCGGGCGGCGGGTGAACGTCAACGACCTGTGGATCGCCGCCTGCGCGGCCTCCCGGGATCTCCCGGTGGTGACCCAGGACGACGACTTCGAGCCGCTGGTCGGGGTCGCCGGGCTACGGGTGGTGCGCTGCTAGCACCGGTTCGGCGGGGGCGTGCTGCTCCTCGTCCTTGATCGCCCGGAGCAGGGCGGTGGTGTTCACGACGAACTGGGCGATGAACACGAACGCCGGGATCCAGATGACGAACAGTCCACTCCAGGCCAGCGGGCCGGTCTTGAAGAACGGCAGCGCGATCGCCGGGGAGAACACCAGCGGCGCCCAGATGTTCACGTAGGCCACGTACCGCGGGAACAGCGGCCGCTCCCGCCTGTCGCACAGGATGGCGAAGGCGAAGGCGAAGTTCTGCGCCATGAACGGCGGCCACGGCATGACCAGCATGATCCAGCTCAGGTCGTTCAGCAGCTGGGTGAGCGCCGGGTCGCGGTCCGGGCGGAAGGCGGTCGCGGCGAACAGCATGGCCGGGACCAGGAAGGTCAGGCAGCCGAACGCCCCGGCGGCCAGCTGGGCGTAGATCACCGTGGGGTGGATCCCGGGGATCCGCCGCATCTGCGCGGAGATCAGCCCGGTGAACACGGCGTAGAACGCCCCGCTGATCAGCATCACCCCGGCGCCGACCCGGATGCCGCCCAGGTGCTCCTGGTAGTGCGCGGCGACCTCGGCCGGCGGCAGCGCCGGGGAGAGCGGGGGCACGAACCCGGCCAGGAAGAACGCCGCGAAGAACATCGTCACGCAGATCACGCCGGCCCACGCGCAGATCCGCTGGAAGATCATCTGAGGATCCATCGTCGGCCCCGTTCCCGCACGTCCGCATACCGAACACGGATAGGTTAAACCGCCGCCGCGGTGGATGTCGAGGGTCGCCCGACAGGGTGTCGTCGTCACTCGATGGGTGCGGAGCTGTAGCGGATCATCGTCTCGCGACGACATCCCGGGCGGAGGTGATCACATGTTCCCGAGCCGATCGCCGATGTTGAGCGCCAAGCTGGCCGAGCTGTACCGCTGTGAGACGTTCGTGGTGCTCGTGGTCGACCCCACCACCGGTGAGGTCGACGCGCACGGTCCCTACGACGGGCTGGCCGCGACGATCAAGGCCGACCAGCTGCGCGCGGAGATGGACGCGGGTGACCTGCAGGACGTGGTGGTCGGGGTGACCCGGCTGCAGCTCAGTGAGCCGCCGGAGCAGGCCGCCGCGTAGCCGTCAGACCCCGCCGGGCTGTGGATAGCCGGCGGGGTATCCCGGCTCGACCGGATCGCGCTCGGCGGCTTTCGGGTCCGGGCCGTACCGGTTCGGGCCGACGTTGCCGTCGATGGCCGCCATCACCAGGATCACCAGCGCGCCGACCACGGCGACCAGTGGGATGAACGCGATCACCTGCAGCCAGCCGGACTGGCCGATGTCGTGCAGCCGGCGGGCGGTCACCGCCCAGAAGGGCACCACGGTCAGCGCGTGGTAGCCGATGAGCAGGTAGATCCCGGTGTCCAGGTAGCCCTCATCGTCGGTGGCCGCGGTGAGGCCCCCGAAGACCGCCAGTACGGCGATCGCGGCCAGCGACCAGAACAGGGAGTACATCCAGAACTCCGTGCGCCGGGCGCGACCGTCGAAGTCGGCGTACTGGCGCAGGACCTTGACGAACCACTTCATCTCGGACGTCCCCCGATCGTCGGCGGGGTCGACGCGCCCGCGGCCAAGATCGTAGGTCGGGCCCGGGTACCGTGACGAGCTGAAATGTCACTCGACCTGCTGCTGGATGCGCCCGGACAGGCGCTGCTGGCCGAGCTGCCGCCGGAGCCGGCCGACGAGCTGAGCCTGGCCCGGCGGCTGCGCACCCGGTACCCGGCGGAGCTGGTCACCGCCGCGCTCGGGCTGCACGCGCTGCGGCTGCGGGCGCGCACCAAGTTCACCCGGGCCGACGCGATGTACCTGACCCGGGACGGGCTGGAGCAGGCGTCCGGGGAGCCGGCGGCCCGGCACCGGGCCCGTCGCTACGTCGGGGCCACCCGGATCGCCGACCTGTGCAGCGGCATCGGCGGTGACCTCATCGGGCTCGCGGCGACCGGCGCCGACGAGGTGCTGGCCGTCGACCTGGACCCGGTGCACCTGCGGATGGCGGCCCTGAATGCGCGGGTCTACGAGGTGCCCGCCACGGTCCGCACGGTGCTCGCCGACGTGCGGGAGGCCGATCTGACCGGTGTCGACGCGGTGTTCGTCGACCCGGCGCGCCGGGCGGGCGGCCGGCGGCTGCGCACCGGGGAGAGCGAACCCCCGCTGGACTGGTGCGCCGCGCTCACCGACCGGGTGCCCCGGGTCGGGGTGAAGGCCGCGCCCGGCCTGGATCGGGCGACCGTGCCCTCCGGGTGGGAGGTGGAGTTCGTCGCGGCCGGGCGTGAACTCAAGGAGGCGGTGCTCTGGTCGCCGGCGCTGGCCTCGGCGCCGACCCGGGCCACGGTGCTGACCCCGGGCGAACCCGCCCGCGAGTTCCTGGCCGTGCCCGGTGGCCCGGTGGACTGCCGCGCCCCGGGGGAGTACCTGCTCGACCCGTCCCCGGCGGTCACCCGGGCCGGCCTGGTCGAGGACCTGGCCCGCAGCCTCGGCGGCGCCTGGAAGATCGACCCGATGATCGCCTTCCTGTCCGCCGACCGGCCGCTGAGCAGCCCGTTCGGCCGGTCGCTCCAGGTGCTGGACTCCGGCCCGTGGCGACAGAAGGAGCTGGCCGGCCGGCTGCGACGGCTGGGGATCGGGTCGGTGGACGTCCGCCGCCGGGGGTTGGCCGGGGACACCGACGCGCTGCGCCGCTCGCTGAAGCTGCCGCCCGGGCGTCCGGCCACCCTGGTGATGACCCGGGTCGACGACCGCCCGTGGGCGCTGGTCTGCGTCGACGCCTGAGTACCCGGTTAAACCCTCCCACCGGAAGATCGGCCGGACTAGCGTCGAGGGTCATGGAGACCATCACGTCACCGACCCTCGACGCCGAGATGATCGACGTGGCCGGCACCCCGGTCGCGCTGCGCCGGCGCGGCGCCGGGGACCCGCTGCTGTTCCTGCACGGGGCCGGGTTCACCGGCCGCTGGCTGCGCTTCCACGAGGCCCTGGCCGCCGGCGCGGACGTGATCGCCCCGGAGCACATCGGCTTCGGCGGCACGCCCCGGCAGGACTGGCTGGAGACGATCGACGACCTGGTCCTGCACTACGACGACCTGCGCCGCACCCTGGGCCTGGAGACGCTCGACCTGGTCGGGTACTCGCTGGGCGGGTGGATCGCCGCCGCCTACGCGGTCACCTACCCGGAGCGGCTGCGGTCGCTGACGCTGATCACCCCGATCGGACTGCGCATCCCGGGCCGGCCACCGTGGGGCGACCTGTTCCAGATGGACCCGGGTGAGGTCATGGGCACGGTGTTCAACGACCCGACCAACCTGGCCGAGATCGCCGTCGACCCGACCGACCTGGACACCGTCGTGCACCTGTACGAGGAGTCGTCCACCCTGGCCCGGCTGATCTGGAACCCGCGCTACGACCGGCGGCTGCCGCGTCGGCTCAGGCGGGTCGACCGGCCGGCCCTGGTCGTCGGCGCCGAGGACGACCGCCTGGTGCCGAACCAGGCGTGCGACCTCTACGCGGAGTACCTGCCGGACGCCCGGGTGCAGCGGATCCCCGGCACCGGGCACGCCATCATCGTCGAGCAGCCCGAAGCCACCGCCCGGACCATCCTCGACTTCATCGGAGGCGCGCGGTGAACAGCCTGCAATTCTTCCACTTCGGCCTGATGCCCTACCCGTACCTCCCGCCGCCCGAGGAGTACACCTCGACCTGGGTGGACCTGCCCAACAGCCACTACGACCCGGAGGTCGGGCACCGGCTCTACACCGAGTACCTCGACCACTCGGTGCTGGCCGAGAAGCTGGGCTACGACGGCACCTGCGTCAACGAGCACCACCAGAACGCCTACGGCACCATGCCGGACCCGAACATCATGGCCAGCCACATCATCGCCCGGACCACCGGAATCCGGGTCGGCATCATCGGCAACGCGCTGCCGCTGCACGCCAACCCGGTGCGGGTCGCGGAGTCGGTGGCCATGCTGGACGTGATCTCCAAGGGGCGGGTGATCTCCGGGTTCGTCCGCGGCACCGGCATGGAGTACCACTCTCTGCGGGCCAACCCGGCGACCTCCCGCGCCCGGTTCTGGGAGGCCCACGACCTGATCATCAAGGCCTGGACCGAGCCGGGCCCGTTCGACTGGCAGGGCGACCACTTCGACCTGCCCTACGTGAACCCCTGGCCCCGGCCCTACCAGCGGCCGCACCCGCCGATCTGGCTGCCCGGGCAGGGGTCGACCGAGACCATCACCGAGGCGGCCAAGCGCCGCTACCCGTTCATGACGGTGTTCTCGCCGCTGTCGTTCACCAAGTTCAACTACGACCTCTACCGCAAGGCCGCCGCCGACGAGGGCTACGAGCCCGCGCCCGAGCAGCTGGCCTTCTGTGTGCCCACCTACGTCGCCGAGACCGAGGCCAAGGCGCACGAGGAGGCCCGCGACCACATGATGTGGCTGTTCCACCGGGGGATGAAGGTGCCCGGCTACCACTGGTTCCCGCCCGGCTACGTCACCGGCCGCTCGCTGCGCGGGATGCTCGAGGGCAAGGCGAAGTTCGGCATCAAGGAGCACGTCGACCTGAGCTACCAGGACCTGCTGGACGAGCAGTACATCATCGTCGGCACGGGTCAACAGGTGGCCGAGAAGCTGGCCACCTACACCAGCGAGCTCGGCGCGGGCATCCACGTCGGCGCGTCCATGCAGATCGGGGACATGCCGAACTGGAAGGTGGTCAAGAACATGACCCTGTTCGCCGAGGAGGTCATGCCACTGTTCCGCCCGCCGGGCAACCAGCCGGCCTGGGCCCGCGGCGTCCCGGTGCCCGGCACGCGTGCGTCACTGGGTCAGGGCGCCAGGTAGGCCAGGCCCGGGTCCAGGCCCCGCAGGTCGTCCGGATCGGAGGTGATCACGACGTGCGCACCCTTGGCCCGTGCACAGATGACGACGGCGGCGTCCACCACGTCTGTTGCCTTGGCGAGGCCACACAGCTCGCCGACAGCCCGCCACAGCGGCTCGTCCAGCAGCTCTACCTTCACGATCGGCAGCTTAAGGAATCGGGAAAGGAGCGCCTGGCGCGCGCCGTCGCGCCACACCTGGGCGAGTGCCGGCGCCGGGACGAGGAGCTGCCTGTCCTCGCTGGCCGCTCGGTCGACGGTGCCGCGCATGGTCGCGGTCTGACGATCGACGGCGATCAGGCCGCCGGCGTCCAGCACGATCGGCGCGAGCGTCTCAGCCACCATCGGCCAGCTTCATCAACTCGTCCACCCACGCCCGCGTCTCATCGGTGATCGGCTCGGCTCCCTCCGCCATGTCGACGAGGAATCGCGCGACCAGTTCTCGTTCGAAGCGGGCCTCGACGAGGCTGGTCACCAGGCCGGACACACTCTCGGCCGCACCGGCCGCCACTTCCTCCCGGAGGCGCTCGGCCACCTGCTTGGGCACGGTGATGGTGATCCGCTCCGTCGTCTGCATACCGAACAGCGTACTCTGGTATGTCAACCATGATCGGAGTATGGTCCGCGCATGTCGGAGACGCAGGTGAAGCCCGCCGGCCGCACGGTGCTGGGCCACCCCATCGGCCTGGTCAACCTGTTCAGCGTGGAGCTGTGGGAGCGCTTCTCGTTCTACGGGATGCTCACCATCCTGGCGTACTACCTGTACTACTCGCTGGAGCGCGGCGGGCTGGCCCTACCCGAGGACACCGCCACCGGGGTGGTCGGCTCCTACGGCGGGCTGGTGTACCTGTCCACGGTGCTCGGCGGGTGGCTGGCCGACCGGGTGTTCGGCATGGAACGCATGGTGTTCTACGGCGGCTTCGTGGTCATGGCCGGGCACATCGCGCTGGCCGTGCTGCCCGGGCTGACCGGGGTAGGCGTCGGGCTGACCCTGGTGGCGCTGGGCAGCGGGGCACTGAAGGCCAACGCGTCGTCGCTGCTGGGCACCCTGTACGACAAGGGCGACCCGCGCTGCGACGGCGGGTTCACCCTGTTCTACCTGGGCATCAACCTCGGCGCGTTCATCGGGCCGGTCGTCACCGGGCTGCTGCAGACCGAGCTCGGGTTCCACTACGGCTTCGGCGCGGCGGCGATCGGGATGGCGCTCGGGCTGGCCCAGTACGTGGTGTTCCGCCGCAACCTGGGCGGCGCCGGCCGGGCACCGGGGAACCCGCTGGACCGGGCCGGTCTGGTCCGCGCGGGTTCGATCGGCGTGGCGGTGGTGGCGCTGATCGTCGTGGTCCTGGCCACCGGGGTGATCACCCTGGCCAACCTGAAGTACTTCTCCGCCGGGATCATCGCCGTCGCCTCGATCGCCTACTTCGCGGTCATGCTGACCAGCACGAAGGTCACCGACGAGGAGCGCAGCCGGGTGCGGGCGTTCATCCCGCTGTTCATCGCCAACGCGGCGTTCTGGTCGCTGTTCCAGCAGATCTTCACCACCCTCGCGGTGTACTCCGACCAGCGGATGGACTGGAACATCTTCGGCTGGAACGCCCCGCCGTCCTGGGTCGGCTCGGCCGAACCGGTGTGGATCATCCTGCTGTCCGGGGTGTTCGCCACGATGTGGACGAAGTTGGGCACCCGGGCGCCGTCCACGCCGACGAAGTTCGCCATCGGGGTGATCGGGATGGGGTGCGCGTTCCTGCTGTTCCTGCCGTTCGCCGCCGGTGCCGGCAAGACCACGCCCGCGCTGGCCGTGTTCCTCATCCTGGCGGTGTTCGCGGTGTCCGAGCTGATGATCTCGCCTATCGGGTTGTCGGTCACCACGAAGCTCGCCCCGGAGGCGTTCCGGGCGCAGATGATGGCGCTGTACTTCTTCTCGGTCGGCCTGGGCACCTCACTCTCCGGCACCCTGGCCGGCTTCTACTCCGCGGAGCACGAATGGTCGTACTTCGGGGTGAACGGCCTGGTGGTGGTCGTCATCGGGGTGGCGCTGGCCGCGCTGAGCCCGTGGATCCGCCGCCGGATGGCCGGCGTGCACTAAGCGGGTCGCGCCCGGTCGGTGAGCAGCAGCCGGACGGCGAGCGCCCCGAGCACGCCGCCCATCAGGTACCGCTGCGCACGCAGCCAGCCGGGTCGGCGGCCGATCAGCCGGGCCAGCCGCGCGGCGGACAGCACGATCAGCGCGTTGACCGACAGCGCGACGCCGATCTGCACCGCGCCCAGCAGCAGGCTCTGCGCCGCGACCGAGCCCAGTGCGGGGTCGACGAACTGCGGCAGCAGCGCCACGTAGAGCACCGCGATCTTCGGGTTCAGCAGGTTGGTGACCAGCCCCATCGCGAACAGCCGGCGCCCCGGATCCGGGGGGAGGGGGTCCGGCGCGAACACCGGTGCGCCGCCCGGCCGCAGGCTCTGCCAGGCCAGGTAGAGCAGGTACGCCGCCCCGGCCAGCTTGAGCGCGGTGTACGCGGCCGGCACGGCGGTGAACACGGCGGCCAGCCCGAGCGCCGCCGCGCCGAGGTAGACCAGGAAGCCGGCCGCCACCCCGAGCAGCGACACCAGCCCGGCGCGGCGTCCCTGGGTGAGCGTCCGGGACACCAGGTAGATCATGTTGGGGCCGGGGGTGAGCACCAGGCCGAGCGCCACCAGGGCGATCCCGGCCACGGCCGTCGGATGAACCATGATCCCGAGTCAAGCCCGGGGCCGGCCCGGGTGCCAGGGCCACCTGCGGACAAGTGGCCTGCTCGGATCAGGCGCTCTCGACGTCGGCTTTCAGGCTGGCCGCCTCGGTCGCCACGTACCGCTCGGTCAGCCCACCCAGGAGCAGCCAGAACGGCCGGGCCAGGGGGCCGGTGGTCTCCACGCTCAGGGTGACCCGGCAGCGGTCCGCCCCGAGCGGCTCCACCCGGTGGTCGGCGACGGTGCGCACCCCGGGCCCAGCGCCGACCCAGGTGAAGGCGTGGCCCTCCTCGTACCCGGTCACCGTCCAGGTCGCCTTGGGCAGCTTCGGTTGGCGGATGTCGGCCACCGAACCGGGCCCGAGCGGGCCGCCGCCGCGCAGGGTGACCTCCCGCATGGTCGGCGTCCACTCCGGCCAGGCCTCCACGTTCGCCACGACCGCCCATACGGTCGACGCCGGGGCGTCGATCTCCACCACCGTCTCGGTCCGCATGTCGGGGACTGTAGCCACCCGTCGGGACGGTGTTCCCGGCGATTGTCGGGGTGCCGTGTTTGGATCAGGCCATGTCGAAGAAGACCGCGGTGGTGAACGGCCGCCGGATGGCGTACGTGGAGCGCGGCGAGGGCCGGCCGATCGTCTTCCAGCACGGCAACCCGACGTCGTCCTACCTGTGGCGCAACGTCATGCCGCACCTGGACGGGCTGGGCCGGCTGATCGCCTGCGACCTGATCGGCATGGGCGACTCGGAGAAGCTGGAGCCCTCCGGTCCGGATCGCTACACCTACGCCGAGCAGCGGGAGCACCTGTTCGGGCTGTGGGAGCAGCTGGATCTGGGGGACGACGTCGTGCTGGTGCTGCACGACTGGGGGTCCGCGCTGGGCTTCGACTGGGCGGAGCAGCACCGCGACCGGGTGGCCGGCATCGCCTACATGGAGGCCCTGGTCGCCCCGGTGACCTGGGACGACTGGCCGGACGACGCCCGGGGCATCTTCCAGGCCTTCCGGTCACCGGCCGGCGAGGAACTGGTGCTGGAGAAGAACCTGTTCGTCGAGGCCGTGCTGCCCACCGCGATCCTGCGCAAGCTGACCGAGGAGGAGCGCGCGGAGTACCGCCGCCCGTACGCCGAGGCCGGGGAGAGCCGCCGTCCCACGCTCACCTGGCCCCGGCAGATCCCGATCGAGGGCGAGCCGGCCGCCGTGGTGGAGGTCGTCGAGCGGTACGGGCGCTGGCTGGCCATCTCGGACGTGCCGAAGCTGTTCGTGAACGCCGAACCGGGTTCGATCCTCACCGGCCGGCCCCGGGAGTTCTGCCGGAGCTGGCCCAACCAGACCGAGGTCACGGTGCCGGGGAGCCACTTCGTCCAGGAGGACAGCCCGGACGAGATCGGCCGCGCGGTGGCCGAGTTCGTCCGGGGCCTGGGATGAAGCTGGACGTGATGGTCGGGCCGCAGACCTGGGCGCGGTCGGCGGAGCTGGCCCGGGACCTGCAGCGGCACGGGCTGTCCGGCATGGTGTTCACCGAGACCAGCCAGACCCCGTGGATGAACATCGCGGCCGCCGCGCTGGCCGCCCCGGAGCTGGAGTTCTCCACCGGCATCTCGGTGGCGTTCGCCCGCAGCCCGATGGTGTCCGCGGCGATCGCCTGGGAGCTGGCCGAGAACACCCGCGGCCGGTTCCGGCTGGGGCTCGGGCCGCAGGTGCGGGCGCACATCGAGCGGCGCTACGGGATGCCGTACGACCCGGCCGCCGCCCGGATGCGCGACTACCTCGGCGCGGTGCGGGCCTGCCTGCGGTCGTTCCGGGGCGAGAAGCTGGACCACCAGGGCCGGTTCTACCAGCTCAACATGACCCTGCCGGAGGGGTGGCGTCCGCCGCGGCACGACTACGAGGACATCAAGCTGGACATCTCGGCGGTGAACCCGATGATGACCAGACTGGCCGGTGAGCTGGCCGACGGCGTGCACGTGCACCCGCTGCACTCCATGCACTACATCCGCGAGCGGCTGCTGCCCTCGGTGTCCACCGGCGCCGCGACGGCCGGGCGCGGTCCGGACGACGTCGACCTGATCATCCCGGTGTTCGCCGTGCCCGGGGACACCGAGGCGGAACGGGCCCCGGTCCTGGAGCGGGCCCGGGCCCAGATCGCCTTCTACGGATCCACCCGCAACTACTCCTTCCAGTTCGAGGACCTCGGCTTCGACGGGGTGTCCGCCCGGCTGAACGAGCGGCTCAAGGCCGGCGACCAGGCCGGGATGGCGGCGCAGATCACCGACGAGATGCTGGAGCACTTCGCGGTGGTCGCGCCGTGGGACGACATGGCCGGGGCGCTGACCGAGCGGTACCGCGGTACTGCCGCCCGGATCGTGCTGTACCTGGCCGCCGAGGGCTTCGGATCGGATCCGGCGAGCCTGGCCCGCTGGGGGGAGATCGCCACCGCGCTGCGAGATGTCTGAATCGGTTTGATCAGCCGTAATTCGCCCGACCGGCCGCGGTCATGGACGTCTGTTCAGCTCATCATGGACACCCGCGGTGTGGCGGGGCTGATCGAGGACGAGGGAAGTCTGCGGTGAAGGTCGAACACATTCTGGAGGCCAAGGGTCGGGCGGTGGAGACCGTGCACCCCTGGGCGACCGTGCAGGAGGCCGTGCGCCGGCTGGCCGGGCCGCCGCGGATCGGTGCGCTGGTGGTGTGCGGCGACACCGGGCGCGGCCTGGTCGGGCTGCTCACCGAGCGCGACGTGGTCGCCGCGCTGGACGTCAACGGGCCCGGGCTGCTGCGCCGCACGGTCGGTGAGGTCATGTCCCGCGACGTGCCGACCTGCGCGCCCGAGGACGGCCTGGCCCAGGTGATGGCCAAGATGACCCGGTCGCGGTACCGGCACCTCCCGGTGTGCCAGGGCGGCCGGCTGGTCGGTCTGGTCAGCATCGGGGACGTGGTGAAGCACCGGCTGACCGAGATGGAGCTCGAGACCGGGGTGCTGCGCGACCTGTACCACGCGGCGCGTTAGCGGGCGGCCTGCTCGCTCAGGGCTTGGCCCCGCTCGGCCTGGGGCCGGGCTCAGCCGGCGGCCTGCTCCTCGGCCCGCTCGGCCTGCTTCAGGGCGCGGTGGCCCTCGTCGTCGAAACCGCGGCGCCAGTAACCGGAGATCGACAGCTGGGCCGGGCCGATCCCGCGCTCGAACACCAGGTGCCGGCGCAGCTGCTTGACCGCGCCCGCCTCGCCGTGCACGAACGCGTGCACCCGACCGTCGGGGAACTCCAGCTTGCCGACGTGCTCGATCAGCGCGTCCTCGGTCTGGTCGCGGCGGTACAGCCACTGCAGCCGCAGGTCGCCGGGGCAGGGCAGCTCCTGCTCGTCGTCCGGCCCCTCGACCTCGACCACCGCGTGCACCGGGACCCCGGCCGGGACCCGGGCCAGGCTGGCCGCGATCGCCGGCAGCGCCGCCTCGTCACCGACCATCAGGTGCCAGTCGGCCGTCGGGTCCGGCGAGTAGTTGCCGGCCGGGCCGATCACCAGCAGCTCGCTGCCGGCCGTGGCGGCCGCCGCCCAGGGGCCGGCCAGGCCGCTGTCGCCGTGCACCACGAAGTCGATGACCACCTGCGCGGTCCGGGGGTCGACCGAGCGCAGGGTGTAGCTGCGCATCGCCGGCCACTGGTCGCGGGGCATCTCGGCCCGGACCCGGTCCATGTCGAACGGCTCGGGGTAGGTCACCCCGGGCCGGCGGAAGAGCACCTTGACGTAGGCGTCGGTGTGCGGGATGTCGAACTTGGCGATGTCCGTCGGGTTCGCCGGGATCGCGGTGATCCGGATGAAGTGCGGCCCGATCCGGTCCGCCCGGCGCACCACGAGCCGGGTGGCGCCCCGGGTGGTGTCGGACGGTCTGGGTCGCACGGCTGCTCCGGTCATGTGGTTAGGCTACCCTATCTTTAACGAGAGTTGGTTGATCACCCGGTTTGAACGGCCTTGACGATCGGCCCGCGGGCGCTCTCCGGCAACTCGTAAGGCATGTAGAAACCGCAGCGGGTGAAGATGTCACCGAATCGGTTAAGCACCTCCCGGGCCACCTCCTCCGGCTTGGCCACCACGGCGAAGGCGTTCAGCACGTCGTCGTCGATCCGCCGGCCCATCTCGTCCCACTCGCCGCGCTTGGACATGGCGTTCAGCTCCGGGCCGAGCTCGGTCCAGCCGTGCGCCTCCAGCACCGGCCAGTACGCCGGGGTGGAGCCGTAGAAGGCGATCTGCTTGCGCACCGGTCGGGCGTTGGCGTCCAGCTCCTGGTCGTCCCGGCCGGTGACGATGAACGGCAGCCCGCTCACCTCGAAGCCGTCCAGGTCGTCCTTTCCGGCCGCCCGGCGGCCCTCCAGCAGCGCCGGCAGGGTGGTCTCCCGCAGGTAGCGCTCGGTGGTGAAGCCGTGCACGAAGAACCCGTCGGCCACCTCGCCGGCCACCCGGGTCATCCGGGGGCCCACCCCGGCCAGCACGATCGGCGGGTTGCCGTGCGGGTTGGGGCCCGGGTCGAACATCGGGGTCATGATCGTGTGGGTGTAGTGCTCACCCAGGAATCGCAGTGGCGCACCCTCGGCCCAGGCCGTCCAGATCGCCCGGACGGCCAGCAGGTACTCGCGCATCCGGTCCGCCGGCGCCGACCAGGGCATGGAGAACCGCTTGGTGATGTGCGGCTTGATCTGCGAGCCGACGCCGAGGATGAACCGGCCCTCCGAGTACAGCTGCAGGTCGTTGGCCACCACCGCCAGGGACATCGGGTTGCGCGCGAAGGCCAGCGCGATCGCGGTGCCCAGCTGCACCCGCTCGGTCCGGCTCGCGCACACCGCCAGCATCGGGAACGGGTCGTGCTTGATCTCGCTGAGCCACACCGCGTCGTAGCCGGCCTCCTCGGCCTGCTGAGCGGCTCGCCAGTCGTCCAGCCCGCCGGCCAGTGTCGCGTCGACCTTCACCGTGACCTCCTCGTCTCCCGTCTTTCGCGACCCTAGACCCGCTCGCCGGGCGCGGCGCTCGTCGGGCCACGACGTACGGTGCACGAATGGTGGAAGCCAAGCGGGTGGAGTTCGAGGGCACCGGAGTGCCGCTCGTGGGTGACCTGTGGACGGCCGACGGGGGTCAGCACGACCCGCGCGGGGTCGTGCTGCTGCTGCACGGCGGCGGGCAGACCCGGCACTCCTGGTACCGGACCGGCCAGCGGCTCGGCGCCGCCGGCTGGACCGCGCTGGCCTACGACGCCCGGGGCCACGGCGACTCCGAGTGGGCCACCGACGGCGACTACGGCCTGGACGCGCTGGTCGGCGACCTGCGGGCGGTGGTGGCCGGCGTCCGGGGGCAGATCGCGGACGTGGCCCCGGTGCTGGTCGGCGCGTCGATGGGCGGCGGCACCTCGATGGTGGCCGAGGGGGAGCACCCGGGCCTGGCCGCCGCGCTGGTCCTGGTGGACATCGTGCCCCGGATCGACCCGGTCGGCGTCAAGCGGATCACCGACTTCATGGCGTCCAACCCGGAGGGCTTCGCCGACCTGGACGAGGTGGCCGAGGTGATCGCCGCCTACAACCCGCACCGCAAGCGCGCGCCGAGCGTCGAGGGGCTGCGCAAGAACGTCCGGTTGCGCGCGGACGGCCGCTGGTACTGGCACTGGGACCCGGCGTTCCTGTCCATCCGGGACGAGCCGTCCCGGGCCGTGCGCACCGACCGGATCACCGACGCCGCCGGCAACGTCCGGGTGCCGACCATGCTGGTGCGCGGCCGGCACTCGGACATCGTCAACGACCAGGGCGTCGCCGAGCTGCTGGAGTTGATCCCGGGGGCCCGGTACGTCGACGTGGCCGACGCCGGGCACATGGTGGCCGGGGACGACAACGACGTGTTCACCGAGAACCTGACCGGGTTCCTCGACGAGGTGGCCGGAACCGGGACCCCACGCTTGGATCACCCGTCTGCCGGGTAACTTGCCTACGCGGGGGGTCGTTATCAGGCTGAGACACCGAGCCCGCTACGTTCGGTGTCTACGTCGTTTCAGAGGGTGATCGAGAGGGTTCGCACATGTCGGACAGGCCCCGCGTGCTCGCCCTCGCGGCCGGCTCCGCCGACGGTCGCGGCCGGCTCCGCCAGCTGGACACCCTCCGCGTACTGACCTGCCTCTCGGTCATCGCCATGCACGCGGTCAGCGGCCCGTACCCGCCCGACGACCCCGGCCTGGGCGCCGCGACCTCGATCCTGCACTACAGCCGGGAGATCTTCTTCTTCGTCTCCGCGCTGGTCCTGGTGCGCTCCTACGTGCCCCGGCTCGGCCCGGACGGTCGGCTGCCCGACGAGGCCGGCTTCCGCCGTCGCCGGCTCAAGCTGATCGGCGTGCCGTACCTGATCTGGACGCTGATCTACCTGCTGGGCTGGGTCTGGCACGTGCGCGGGACGCAGCCGATGGGCCCGATCGTCCGGGACTTCCCGCTGACCTGGCTCTACCACGTGGCCACCGGCAACGGCTGCTACCACCTGTACTTCCTGCTGGTCACCTGCCAGTTCGCGGTGATCTTCCCGTGGTTCCTGCGGTTCCTCGGGCGGACCCAGGGGCGGCACGGCTGGGTGCTGGCCGGCTCGCTGGTGCTGCAGGTGATCACCTTGTGCATCTACCACCTGGTGTACCTGCCCGAGGAGGGCTGGCGGGCGATCGTCGGCGACTCCAGCCTGTTCGCCTACCAGCTGTGGATGGTGGCCGGCGCGCTGGCCGGGCTGCACCTGGAGAAGATGCACGACTGGATCATGAGCCACCAGCTCCTGGTCATCGCCGCCGTGCCGGTGGGCTGCGCCGCGCTGCTCTGGAGCTACTGGGCGCAGGTCCCCAGCCTCGGCGTGCTGGAGGCGGCCACCCCGCTGCAGCCCAGCATGATCGTCTGGTCGACGATCATGCTCGGGGCGCTGTACCTGGCGGCGGTCCGGCTCTCCCGCTGGCGCTCGCGCACCGCCCAGCGGGTGTTCGCCTACATCGCGCAGCTGTCCTTCGGCATCTACCTGGCCCACCCGCTGGTGCTGGACCTGGTGCTGTCCACCACCCGCCGGCTGGGCATCTTCGGCCCGCACAAGTGGCTGGTCGTGGTGTCCTACGTGCTGGTGACCACGATCACCGTGGCGATCTGCGCGGTGCTGCACCGTACGCCGCTCAGCCGGCCGCTGATGGGCCGGGCCCGCCGCTCCGCCCGGCCGAAGAGCCCCGCAACCACCGGATCGGCCGGGGCCGCCGAGCGGCCCGTGGAGTCCCCGGAACCCCGGCTCGCCGCCCCCTCCGCCACCCGCTGAGCCGTCGAGCGACCGAATACAGGCCGAGCTGCCGGTAATGTGGGAGCCGACCCGGTTGGACGGTGAACTCACCTCGAGGCCTCCCCGGGGGACACCCGGATATCAGGAGGTTTCATCGTGCGGGACGCGGTCATCGTCGAAGCGGTTCGTACCCCGGTCGGCAAGCGAAACGGCGGGTTATCGGGGGTGCACCCGCTCGATCTGTCCGCCCACGTGCTCAAGGCGATCGCCGAGCGCACCGGAATCGACCCGGCTCAGGTCGACGACGTGATCTGGGGCTGCGTCGGCCAGGTCGGTGAGCAGACCCTCGACATCGCCCGTACGGCGGTCCTCGCGGCCGGTTGGCCGGAGTCGGTGACCGGAGTCACCATCGATCGGCAGTGCGGTTCATCACAGCAGTCCGTGCACTTCGCGGCGGCCGGTCTGGTGGCCGGTCAGTACGACGTCGTGGTGGCCGGCGGGGTCGAGTCGATGAGCCGGGTGCCGATGGGCAAGTCGGTGGCTGACCAGAACCCGTACACCCAGGCCTTCTTCGACCGCTACAACGGCATCGCGCCCAACCAGGGGCTGGGCGCGGAGATGATGGCGGCCAAGTGGAACCTGTCCCGCACCGAGCTGGACGAGTACTCCATCAACAGCCACGAGAAGGCCGCCGCCGCCCGCGCTGAGGGCCGGTTCGAGGCGCAGATCGCCCCGGTCACCGGGCCGGACGGCACCGTGGTCAGCCAGGACGAGGGCATCCGCCCCGGCGGCACGGTCGAGGGCCTGGCCAAGCTGAAGACGGTCTTCAAGGAGAACGGCGTGATCCACGCCGGCAACGCCTCGCAGATCTCCGACGGCTCCGCCGCGCTGCTGATGACCACCAGTGAGAAGGCCGCCGAGCTGGGGCTGACCCCGATCGTCCGGGTGCACACCGCCGTGCTGGCCGGCGACGACCCGGTGATGATGCTGTCCGCGCCGATCCCGGCCACCCAGAAGGCGCTCACCCGGTCCGGTCTGAAGGCGGACGAGATCGGGGCGTTCGAGGTCAACGAGGCGTTCGCCCCGGTGCCGATGGCCTGGTTGAAGGAGATCGGCGCCGACCCGAAGGCGCTCAACCCGAACGGTGGCGCCATCGCCCTGGGGCACCCGCTGGGCGGCTCCGGGGCCCGGCTGATGACCACCCTGGTGCACCACATGCGGGACAACGGCATCCGCTACGGCCTGCAGACCATGTGCGAGGGCGGCGGCCAGGCCAACGCCACCATCCTCGAGCTTGTGTGACGCCACACCCTGCGTAACCACCGCGCCCGGTCATCTGCAAGAATGGGATGACCGGGCGCTCTGGCTTGTGTGAGCTGTTGCGAGTTCTGTGAGCATTCTTCGCCGTACGCGCCCCTCCGATCCACCCCATCGGGGTGGTGTGCGCCTACGAGAGAAATGACGAGTTCGTACCCGTGAGCCTTGACGCGTCCATAGCGACCTTTGCCGAACTGCCGCTCGACCCCGCCCTGCTGGCCGCCGTCGCCGAGCTCGGCTACACCAAGCCCAGCGCCATCCAGGCCGAAGCCATCACCCCGCTGCTGGAGGGGCACGACCTGCTGGGTCAGGCGGCCACCGGCACCGGCAAGACCGCCGCGTTCATGCTGCCGATGCTGCAGCGGCTGGCCGACGCCCGTTCGGCCGGCACCGTGAACGGCGTGTTCGGGCTGGTCCTGGCCCCGACCCGGGAGCTGGCCATGCAGGTGTGCACGGCCGCGCAGCGGTACGGCTCCGGGCTGGGCGTGCGGGTGCTGGCGGTCTACGGCGGCGCCCCGATCGGCCCCCAGCTGGGCGCGCTGCGCGGTGGCGTGGACATCGTGGTGGCCACCCCCGGCCGCACCATCGACCTGATCAAGCGCGGCGGCCTGAAGCTGGACGGGATCGAGGTCGTGGTCCTCGACGAGGCCGACGAGATGCTCGACATGGGCTTCGTCGAGGACATCGAGACCATCCTCGACTCCACCCCGGACACCCGGCAGACGGTGCTGTTCTCGGCCACCATGCCGCGCCGGATCGAGAAGCTGGCGCAGAGCTACCTGAGCTCGCCGGTGACCATCCGGATCGCCCGCGAGGAGATCGCCGCCGGTGACACCCCGCAGGTCCGGCAGGCCGCCTACCTGGTGCCGCGCACGCACACCACCGCCGCGCTGGGCCGGGTGCTGGAGCTGGAGCGGCCGCGTTCGGCGATCGTGTTCTGCCGCACCCGGGCCGACGTGGACGCGGTCACCGAGGCGCTGACCGGGCGCGGGCTGCGGGCCGAGGCGCTGCACGGCGGGATGGACCAGGAGCATCGGGCGCGGGTGGTGGAGCGGCTGCGCTCCGGGCGCACCGAGCTGCTGGTGGCCACCGACGTGGCGGCCCGGGGCCTGGACATCGACCTGCTCACCCACGTGGTCAACCACGACGTCCCGCAGACCCCCGAGGCCTACGTGCACCGGATCGGCCGGGTCGGCCGGGCGGGCCGGGAGGGCACCGCGATCACCCTGGTGCCGCCGGCCAAGCGGTACATGCTGGGCGTGGTGGAGCGGCTCACCGGGCAGCCGATCACCGTGGCCGCCGTGCCGAGCATCGAGGACCTCCGCGCGGCCCGGCTGCGGCGCACCCGCACGGAGCTGGTCGAGCAGCTGTCGTCGGCCGCGGAGGGCTTCGACGACGAGCTGTGGTCGATGATCTCCGAGCTGGCCGAGGAGCACGACCCCCGCCAGCTGGCCGCCGCGGCGGTCCGGCTGGCCCAGGCCGCCGCCGGCGCCCCGCCGGAGGAGGAGCACATCCCGGTCATCGAGCCGCGCGAGCAGCGGCCGAGGAGCTTCAAGCTCGACCGCCCCGGCCGGCACGGTGACCGTCCGTACGGTGACCGTCCGTACGGGGACCGCGTGACCGACCGGCCCGACCGCGGCCCGGGTCGCGCCCGCGGCGCCGGCCGTCCGCCGAAGACCGGCACCACCCGGCTGTTCGTCTCCGCCGGTCGGGCCGCCGGGATCCGCCCGCAGGACATCGTCGGCGCGCTGGCCAACGAGTCGCGGCTGTCCGGGCGGGACATCGGAACCATCCAGATCCACGAGCGGCACGCGCTGGTGGAGGTGCCGGAGGCGGCCGCCGACGACGTCGTGCGCGAGATGCGCGGCGGCACCGTGCTCAAGGGTCGCAAGGCCAACATCCGCCGCGACAAGGGCTTCAACTGACCGGCGGGGCCCGTCCCCGATTTCGGTGATCAACTCAACCTGACGGTCGTTCGATCATGTTCCGAGGTGTCTGAAACTGACGGAGATGGTTGACACTCGGTCCTCTTGATCACTAAGGAGACCGGGTGAGTGAGCCCACTATGGACCGCCAGGCGCGTCGTCGTCTGGCGGTCCTTCGTCATGTCG
>JAESFN010000374.1_pt1 | contig 46392 bp, 49 predicted proteins | sample 9269411 | NCBI WGS metagenome assembly JAESFN01 (sample SAMN14505399, study PRJNA617100) | algae metagenome | isolation source: Iphinoe sp. HA4291-MV1 and co-occurring heterotrophs from trail next to... | place: USA: Maunawili Falls, Hawaii | collected 2009-07-25
AACACCTATCGCGGCCTGGTCCGCGTGGGGCCGACCGCAGAGGGCGTGCGCAATTTCACCCAGTGCGACAGCCTGCTGCTGGGCGATCAGTGCGGCGCCCACACCGTGCCCTATATCGAGGTCAAGAACCCCAGCGCCCAGATCGAGCACGAGGCGACCACCAGTAAGATCAGCGACGACCAGCTCTTCTACGCGATGAGCCGCGGGCTGGGCCAAGAAGACGCTGTGGCGCTGATCGTCAACGGCTTCGCCAAGGAAGTGCTGCAGCAGTTGCCGATGGAGTTCGCGGTCGAGGCGCAGAAGCTACTGGGGATTAGCCTTGAGGGGAGCGTGGGGTGAGTAAATCCGACCACGCTCTGGCGGCCGCACAAGAAGTACGGGAACAAGCTTTCCTCACAGGCAGACCTGCCGTCGAGTTGGTTGCTGAGATCGCACCTGAATGGGATGTTGAGCCGCATGTTGTGAAATCTTGGGTCTTACGCGATCCCAATTTCGAATCCCTCGATATGCTCGATAAAGCGGTTATTGCGGCTCACAACGAGGTTGCTGAAAATGAAGCCCGAAGAGCGCAGCGTGCACGCCAGCGAGAGGTGAAGTTTCAGGAATTAGGCGAAATCATCGACTCGATCCCGCAAAAAGCGGTTTGGTGGGCGATGCTCAATGTCGTCGGTTCATCGACGTCTCAATCCTGGCGAACTTGGATTGAGGAAAACTTTCGGGAACCCCAGGCCGAGCGCGATGACGCCTTCGCGTTCGCAAATGCTCGACTGCGGGAACGCCTTGCTATTGAAAAGCTAAACCATGCTCCAAATCACTAACCTCCACGCCACTGTCGACGATAAGCCGATCCTGCGCGGACTCGACCTCACCGTGAATGCGGGTGAGGTGCATGCGATCATGGGGCCGAACGGGGCGGGCAAGTCGACGCTCGCCTATGTGCTCGGCGGGCGGCCTGGGTATGAGGTGACGGAGGGGTCGGTGACGTTTACCCCGCGTCACCCCGGCGAAGGCCGGGGTCCAGACCCTAGTGACAAGGACTCCTTTGATGGGCTAGGCCCCGGCCTTCGCCGGGGTGACGATGGAGCATTCGACCTCCTCGCGCTCGCGCCCCACGAGCGCGCCGCGGCCGGGCTGTTCCTGGGCTTCCAATACCCCGTCGAAATTCCCGGCGTGTCCAACGTGCAGTTCCTGCGCACCGCGCTCAACGCCCAGCGCCGCGCGCGGGGCGAGGACGAGCTTTCGGCGGGCGACTTCCTGCGGCTCGCGCGCGCCCAGGCGGAGGCGCTCGGGCTCGATTTCGAGATGCTGAAGCGGCCGGTCAATGTCGGCTTTTCGGGCGGCGAGAAGAAGCGCAACGAGATGGTGCAGATGGGCATCATCGATCCCAAGCTCGCGATCCTCGACGAGACCGATAGCGGCCTGGACATCGACGCGCTGAAGGCGGTCGGCGACGGCATCAACCGGATAATGCGCGCGCCCGACAAGGCGGTGCTGCTGATCACCCATTACCAGCGGCTGCTCGACTATGTGCGGCCCGATTTCGTGCACGTGCTGGCGGCTGGCCGCATCGTCCGCAGCGGCGGCCCGGAACTGGCGCACGCGCTGGAGCGCGAAGGCTACGGAGCCATCGCCGCATGAGCGCCGCAGGCAATCCTTCCCTTCTCCGCGCCTCCGCGCCTCCGCGTGAACACCTTTTCAAGTTCGCGCGGAGGCGCGGAGGCGCGAAGGAATCGCGGGCGTGACGGCCCTCTCCCTTCCCTCCAACCGCGATGAGGCTTGGCGCTGGGCTGACTTGTCGGCTTTGCCGATACTGGCTGAGGCGCGGCCGCGTGGTTTCGCGGAGGTGCTGCCTGCTGCGCTCGGCGATGGGCCGCGCTTGGTGTTCGTGGACGGCGTGCTGGACGCGGAACGAAGCGATGTCGACCCTCTGACAATCGGCCCCGTCGATGCAGCGAGCGAACACCCGCTGGCTCGGCTCGCGGCGGGCGCGGGCTGGACGTTGCGGCTGGGCAGCGACCACTCCGCACCCGGCCTAGTCGAGATCGTCCATGTCGCGACTGGCGGCGCCAACCACCTGCCCGGCCTGATCGACCTTGCCGACGATGCGCAGGCGTCCATCGTCGAGACGTTCGTCGGCGATGGCTGGGCGAACCGTCTGACCGCGATCCGGCTCGGCCGCTCGGCGCGGCTGATGCGGGCGGTGCGGCTGGCGCAGGCGAGCGGTTTCCAATCGCTGCGCGACGAGGCCGAACTTGGCGCCGGTGCGAGCTTGGTAACCACTGTGCTGGGCGAGGGCGGCGCGGGGAGCCGGATCGACGGCCTTGTGCGCCTCACAGGCGAAGGGGCGTTTGCCGAAATGGGCGGCGCGCTGCTGACGCGCGGCGAGCAGCGGCACGAGGCGGCGGTCGTGTTCCGGCACGAGGCGGAGAACACATCATCGCGCCAAACCTGGCGCGCGGTGGCCGATGACACGGCGGTCGCCAGCCTGTCCGCCCGGGTCGAGGTCCCGCGCGGCGCACAGAGGACCGACGCCGAGCAGTCGCTGCGCGGCCTGCTGTTGAAGCGCGCGGCGACGATCAACCTGAAACCCGAGCTCGAAATCTTCGCCGACGATGTGAAATGCGCGCACGGTGCGACGGTGGGCGAACTGGATGCGGCGGCGTTGTTCTACCTCCAGAGCCGTGGCGTTGCGCCGAACGAAGCGCGCGCGCTGCTGACGCGGGCATTCGTGGCGGACGCGCTGGCACGGATCGGTGAGGAACGGGTGCGCGAAGCGTTCGAGGCTGAAGCGGATTCGTGGCTGCAAAAGTGGCCGTTCATTTCGAGCGAAGTCGAGAAATCGTTCGCTCCGAACCAGCGCTTCTCGACTTCGCTCGAAGCAAACGGGGAAGAGTAGTGGCCACCGCGCTCCAAACCCGTCCCCTCGACCTCGTCGCCGATTTCCCTGCGATCCCGGCCGGATGGGCCTATCTCGACACCGCCGCCACGGCGCAGAAGCCGCGGCCGGTGATCGACGCGATCACCCGCGCCTATGACACGACCTACGCGACCGTGCATCGCGGCGTGTATCAGCGCTCGGCGGACATGACGCTAGCCTATGAGGCGGCGCGGCGGCGGGTTGCGCGGTTCATCGGCGCGGCTTCGCCCGAGGAGATCGTGTTCGTGCGCGGGGCGACCGAGGGGATCAATCTGGTCGCGCAAAGCTGGGGCGGCACGCAGCTGAAGGCGGGCGATCGCATCCTGCTGAGCCAGCTGGAGCATCATTCGAACATCGTGCCTTGGCAGCTGCTGCGCGACCGGGTGGGCGTCGAAATCGATGTCGCGCCGCTCACCGCCGATGGCCGCATCGACCTGGCTGCCGCCGAGGCGATGCTGACCGAACAGCACAGGCTCGTCGCGTTCGCCCATGTCTCCAACGTGCTCGGTTCGGTGCTCGATGCGAAGCGTGCGGCGCGGATCACACACAAGGTTGGCGCCAAGCTGATGCTGGATGGCTGCCAGGCAGTGCCGCGCATGCCAGTCGACCTCGCGGACCTCGATTGTGACTTCTACGTGTTTTCCGCGCACAAACTCTACGGACCGACCGGCTTCGGCGTGCTCTGGGCGCGGGGCGACATCCTTGACGCCATGCCGCCGTGGCAGGGCGGCGGTGCGATGATCGACCGGGTGTCTTTCGAACGCACCACCTATGCGCCGCCGCCTGCGCGGTTCGAGGCGGGGACGCCGCACATTACCGGCGCGCTCGGGCTGCACGCGGCGATCGACTATGTCGAAGCGATCGGGCTGGATGCGATTCACGCGCATGAGACGGCTTTGGTCGCAATGACCCGCGACTACCTCTCCGCGATCAACTCTGTGCGGCTGTTCGGGCCGGAAAATAGCGCCGGCATCGTCAGTTTCGCGGTCGAAGGGGTGCACCCGCATGACATCGGTACCATATTGGACGAGGAGCGGGTCGCGATACGCGCCGGCCATCATTGCGCGCAGCCGCTGATGGATTGGCTCGGCGTCCCCGCTACCGCGCGTGCGAGTTTCGGCGCCTATAACAGCGCCGCCGATGTGGAAGCGCTGGCGCGGGGGATCGAGCGAGTGACGAGGATTTTCGGATGAACGAGCAGAGCCGGATCAGCGTCGAAGAAGTCGATGGCGTTCCCCCGCCGCCCAAGGCGCGGGTCGACGACGCGCGGGAAACGATGGAGCGCAAGAAGGATTATCTTGCAGGCTTCCTTGCCGAGAAGCCCGCGGTCTTGTCGGGCAACGAGCCCGGCGGCGAGCTTTACGAGGCCGTGATCGAGGCGCTGAAGGAAATCTACGACCCGGAAATCCCGGTCAACATCTACGATCTGGGCCTGATCTATGGCGTCGACATCACCGGCGACGGCCATACGGTTGTCTCGATGACGCTGACCACACCGCACTGCCCTGTCGCCGAATCGATGCCGGGCGAGGTGGAGCTGCGTGTCGGTGCGGTGCCGGGCGTCGGCGATGCCGAGGTGAACCTGGTCTGGGATCCGCCCTGGGATCCGGCCAAGATGTCCGACGAAGCCAAGCTCGAACTGGGAATGCTCTAGTGTTGCACGCGCCACATCCCGCTCGTCCCGAGCGTAGTCGAGGGGCGTATCTGACGAGTCTCTGCCAGCGCCCCTCGACTACGCTCGGGACGAGCGAAATGGTTGGAATTTTATGACCTTGACCACCCGCATCCGCCCTCAGGCGCTGAATCTCACCCCCGCTGCCGAAGCGCGGGTTGCGGCACTGATGGCGCACGCGCCGGCCGGCGCGGTGGGCGTGAAGCTCTCGACGCCCCGGCGCGGCTGTTCGGGCCTCGCCTATTCGGTCGATTACGTGACCGAGGCCAAGCCGCTCGACGAGCGCATCGACACGCCCGGCGGCACTTTGTTCGTCGACGGCGCTTCGGTTCTGTATCTGATCGGCAGCACGATGGACTGGGTGGAGGATGATTTCACCGCCGGCTTCGTGTTCCAGAATCCGAATGCCAAGGGCAGCTGCGGCTGCGGCGAAAGCTTCACCGTTTGATCGCGCTTCTCGCGCTGCTGCTGGCGGCGGCCTCGCCCAAGCCGGTGGTGCTGCCCGGGATCAGCTATCAGGTCTTGCAGTCCGGTCCGGCGAGCGCGCATCCCACCCGCGCGGACGAGGTCGATGTCCGCTACACCGGGCGGCTGACCAACGGCCAGGTGTTCAGCGCCTCGCCCGATGGCGGGACGGGCGTGAGCACCTTCCCGGTGCAGCGCGTGATCCCGGGTTTCATGGCCGCCGTGCTGCTGATGCGGGTGGGCGATCATTGGCGCGTCACGCTGCCGGCCTATCTGGCCTATGGCGCGCCGGGTCGGTCGATGGGCGTGCAGGCGAGCGCGATGCAGTCGCGCGATATCCCGCCGGGCGCGACCCTGATCTTCGACATCGAATTGGTCGCCATTCGGCCCGGCCCGACAAAATAACTCACCCGTCATTGCGAGAAGCGGAGCGACGCGGCAATCCAGCGGCGTCGAGGCCGCGTTGGATTGCTTCGCTGCGCTCGCAATGACGATTAGACTAGAAGCCGACCCGCCACCTGAAGGCGGCGCCCATGTCGTCCGGGGCAGCGGCGAAATTGCCGGGGTCGCGGCGCCAGAAGATGTTCGTGTCCATCCGGCCGCCGAACATCATCCGCGCATAGCTCGCCTCGACATCGATCTCCCGGCCGGTCGGGGCGAGGTTCAGGCGCTGGTCGGCGTAGGCGACCGCGCCGGTTTCATAATCATAGCTGACGGGCAGGTTGAGGCTGAGGCCACCACTCGCGACACGCAGCGGCTGCGCGGCGCGGAGCGCGAACTGGTCGCCGCCGTCCAGCACGCCCGCCTTCACCACATCGAAGCTGAAGGCGTTGCTGCGGATCGTGTCGCCGGCCATGCCGGTCCAGCCCTGCCGCGCCGAGGCGGCAAGCGACCAGCTGCCGAGCGTCCAGTCGGCGCGCACATCGGCGAACCATGTCGCCGAACCGCCGCCCCCGAACAGCGGCCCGAAATGCGCGCCGAGCAGGGTGCGGTCCTCGGTTAGCCGGGTGACGCCGCCGGCGATGCGCATGCCCCCAAAGCGCCGGTCCGCGCTCAAACTCATCAGGGCGTAGGGCGAGCGCAGCCACGGGTCGCGCACGCCTGGCGTCCCTTGATAAAGCAGGCCGTCGCCGCTTTCCGCCGCTGCCGTTATGCCGACACTGCCGAACGCGCGGCGCACAGAGGCGGCACGTTGTTCGGTGCGGTCGAAGCCGGTCAGGTCGCCCGGGCCGCGCGCGACGAGGAATGCCGGCTCGACACGGCCGTTCAGCTGGCCGGACAAGCTGGCACCGCTCTGGCCGAAACCGAAGGCGACGCTGGTCAGCGGATCGATCCGGCTGGCGATCACGCCCGCCATCGCCCGCGCCTGGGTCGCCTGATTTTGGCTGAGCGAAAGCCGCCGCATCGCGACGCCGCCCGGCGTGTCGGCGATAGATACTGCGACCATCGAGCCGCCCGCGCTCAGCGACGTGCCGCGCCAGTTGCGCGACAGCGTGCCTGCCAGCCCGGATTGCGGCTGCGCGCGCCGGACCTGCTGGGCGAGGTTCACTTCGTACGCACGATCGAGGCTGTCGAGGATGACGGCGCTCATGCCCTTTTGCGCGGCGTCCCCCATCGCCGGCGACAGGCTGGCGCTGGCGGACAGGGCATCCACCGGGATCGCGGACCCGGCGAGCGAGGTGCTGCCGCGCGGCGCGAAGGCGCGGCCAATGTTGAGCGCACCGTGTCCATAGGTCGAATCGACACCCGAGCCGCCAAGATCGTCGGCGCTGTCCAGCAGCAGCTGGACGATCTGCGCGCCGGTCAGGTTCGGAAAGGCCTGAGCCAGCAGGGCGACCGCGCCGGAGACGAACGGCGCCGAGAAGGAAGTGCCGGAAAACAGAAACGCCGCGCCGGTCTCATCGAACGAACGAACGCCTTCGCCAAGGGCGGTCACATAGACGCTGGCCGTCGATCCGGCGCGATTGGAAAAACTTGAAATGGTCTTGGTGGAATCGATCGAGCCGGCGACCAGCACCAGGCCCCGCGAGATCGGATCGTTGGCGATCAGGGCAAGGTCGCTGGGGTCCGCAGCCGAATCATTGCCGGCCGAAAAGACGATGACGATCCCCGCCGCCGTCGCCCTGCCGATCGCGGTGCGCAGCGTGGGGTTCGCGCCTTCGCCGCCCAGCGAGATGTTGACGACGCGCGCGCCTTGCGCGGTCGCGACGTCCAATGCCCGTGCGATCGCGTTGTCGCTGTGCGAACAGCCATCGGAAGCGGTGCAGCTGCCCGGCGTGTCGGTGCGCAACGCCAGCAGGGTCGCGTCGAACGCGACGCCGTGAATGCCGCTATCGTTCTTGGCGGCGAGCAGCACGCCTGACACGGCAGTGCCATGCCCGCCTTCATCCTGGATGCCGCGCGTGCTGACGAGATCCTGGGAAGCGGACGAGATCCGGCCTGCGAACTCGGCGCTGTTCGCATCCACGCCGCTGTCGATCACCGCCGCGGTTACGCCCCGGCCCGTCGCTCCCGCCTGATAGGCTGGAACGGCATTGGCGAGTTCGAGGCCCGCCTGGCGATTATACTCGGCGGTGCGGAAATTGGTCGGGGCGGGAGTCGGGGTGGGGGTCGGTGCCGGTGCGGGAGCGGGCGACGGTGCAGGCGTGGAAAGAATGCCCCCGCCTCCTCCGCCCCCACAGGCTGCCAGCATCAGCGATCCCGCCAACGCCAACACAGAACGACCGATTTGCGGACGGCTACGCATGAACCCTGAACCCCTACCCGACATCATCCTGACCTAATCCGGGGGTGATTGCATCATGGTTAAAGCAAGAGCCGCATTGCCGCGGTCTCTGGCGCTCGCTAGGCCCCGCGCGATGCTTCCCGCGCTTGCCCACATCCGCAACTGGGTCTTCGATCTGGACAATACGCTCTACCCGGCGTCGGCGGATCTGTTCGGGCTGATCGACGCGAAGATGACTCTTTTCGTCCAGGAGACGCTGGGTCTCGACCGGCAGGCGGCGTGGACTTTGCAGAAGGACTATTTCCACGCGCACGGCACGACCTTGTCTGGGCTGATGGCGGAACATGGCATCGATCCTCACCGTTTCCTCAGCTACGTGCATGATATCGAGATGGACGCGCTGAAGGAGGACCGGCGGCTGGTCGAGGCGGTCGCGCGGCTGCCGGGCCGCAAGCTGGTCTTCACCAATGGCGATGCCGCCTATGCCGGTCGCGTGCTGGCGCGGTTGGGTCTGTCCGAAAGTTTCGAGGGCGTTCACGACATCCATGCCTGCGCCTATCAGCCCAAGCCGCAGCCGGCCGCCTATGACAGCATGGCTAAGGCATTCGGGATCGCGCCCACGGAATCGCTGTTCGTCGAGGATATGGCCCGCAACCTGAAGCCGGCCAAGGCGATCGGCATGACGACCGTGTGGGTCAATAACGGGTCCGAGCAGGGCCGCGGGCCTGACGACTTCGCTTATGTCGATTACGAGGTCGCCGATCTGGGCGAATGGCTGCACGAGATTCTGGGAGACGATGCATGATGGACCGGGGCGCCCTGACCGATACGATCGCCGAAGCCTGGGAAGGGCGCGACACGATCGGCCCGCAGACGGTCGGCGAGACCCGCGCTGCGGTCGCCGAGGCACTGCGCCTGCTTGATTCGGGCGAGGCGCGGGTGGCGGAGCCGGACGGCCAAGGCGGCTGGCGCGTCAACCAGTGGCTGAAGAAAGCCGTGCTGCTCTCCTTCCGTTTGCATGACATGGAGCTGATCGCGGGCGGCCCGGGGACGGCCCATTGGTGGGACAAGGTGCCGAGCAAATTCTCGGGCTGGGGCGAGGCCGAGTTCCGCGTCGCCGGCTTCCGTGCGGTGCCGGGCGCGGTGGTGCGCCACGGCGCCCATGTCGCCAAGGGCGCGGTGCTGATGCCCAGCTTCGTGAACATTGGCGCCCATGTCGGCGCCGGCACGATGGTCGATACCTGGGCGACGGTCGGCAGCTGCGCGCAGATCGGCGGCAACGTCCATATCTCCGGCGGCGCCGGCATCGGCGGCGTGCTCGAGCCGCTGCAGGCCGGTCCGGTGATCATCGAGGACGGCGCCTTCATCGGCGCCCGCTCCGAAGTCGCCGAAGGCGTGATCGTGGGGGAAGGCGCGGTGCTGTCGATGGGGGTCTATCTCGGCGCCTCCACCAAGATCGTGGACCGCGCGACGGGCGAAACCTTCATCGGCAAGGTGCCGCCCTACGCCGTCGTCGTCCCCGGCGCGCTTCCTGGCAAGCCGCTGCCCGACGGCAACCCCAGCCCGTCGCTCTACTGCGCGGTGATCGTGAAGCGCGTGGACGCGCAGACAAGGGCGAAGACCGGCATCAACGAGCTGCTGCGGGATTAGCAAATCTTCCCCTGCTTTTGCAGGATAGGGTGACCATGCGCAGAATGGCGGAGGGGCTAAGCGCATGGCGCGAAGCCGGACCTTCCGCTTCGCTCCAGGCCCCTCCACCGCGCCCCGTGCGGCCCCCCTCCCCAAGCAAGCTCGGGGAGGACTTTTACCCAATAAACTCTGCCAGCAGCGTGTTCGCGCGCGGGCCGTTCCAATCCATGCCGCCCACGACGCGCCAGACTTCCTTGCCGTCGGCGTCGTACAGCACGGTCGTCGGCAGCATGCCGGTCGAATAGGCAAAGCCAAGCGCGCTTTCGGGATCGCGATACTGTTCCAGTTTCCTGAAGCCGGCCTTAGTGAAGGTCGGCGCGATATCGACGCCCGCGCGATCCTGGCTGACCGTCAGCACCTTCAGCCGGTCGCCGGCGCGGGTGGCGATATTCTCCAGCGTCGGCATCTCGCGCACGCACGGGCCGCACCAGGTCGCCCAGAGATTGACCAGCACCGGCTTGCCCTTGAAGTCGGCGAGCGTGACCTTCTTGCCTGTGGGATCGAGGAACACGTCCTTCGGCGCCGTGTGACCGCGCTGCGAAATGTCGAGCGTGCCGGTCGGCTCCGGGCCTTTGGGCGCGTCGGCGGGTGCCGCGCTCGCGACGTTCGCTTGCGGGGGCGCATCGCTTTGCCTATCGCAGCCGGCGATCGCTAGAGACCCGAGGAGAAGCGTAATCACCAGGCGCACGGACAGCTCCAATACGATGTGGGGCGGGCGCTTCGCGGAAGGCCCGGCCGCGGTGATGCGCGAGATAAATGCCTCGATCGGCTTCGACAAGCGAATGTGGCGGCAGGACATTCAGGGAAGCCGCGCCCATGTCGCGATGCTGGGTGCGCAGGGCGTGGTTTCGGCCGAGGATGCGGCACGCATCGGCGAGGGGCTGGAACAGATCGCGGCCGAATATGCCGATGCTGGCGTGCCTCAGGATCTGGCGCTTGAAGATATTCATATGCATGTCGAAGCACGGCTGGCCGAGATCATCGGGCCGGTCGCCGGACGGCTGCACACCGCGCGCTCGCGCAACGACCAGGTCGCGACCGATTTCCGCCTGTGGGTGCGCGATGCGATCGATGAGATCGACACCGCGCTGACCGCTTTCCAGTCTGTGCTGATCGGCCGGGCTGAGGAACATGCCGAGACGGTAATGCCGGGCTTCACCCACCTCCAGTCCGCGCAGCCGGTGACGCTCGGCCACCATTTGATGGCCTATTTCGAGATGATCCATCGCGATCGCGGCCGCTTCGAGGATGCGCGGGCCAGGCTCAACGAATGCCCGCTTGGGAGCGCGGCGCTGGCCGGCACCGGCTTTTCGATCGACCGCTTCGCCGTCGCCGAGGAACTGGGTTTCGACCGCCCGACCGACAATAGTCTGGATGCGGTCTCCGACCGCGACTTCGCGATGGAGTTCCTGTTCGCGGCCGCGACCTGTTCGATCCACCTGTCGCGGCTGGCCGAGGAAGTGATCCTGTGGGCCAGCCAGCCGTTCGGCTTCGTCGCCCTGTCCGACGCCTGGTCGACCGGCTCCTCGATCATGCCTCAGAAGCGCAATCCGGACGCTGCCGAGCTGGTGCGCGGTCATTCCGGACGTATCCAGGGCTGTCTCGTCGCGCTGATGACGGTGATGAAGGGCCTGCCGCTCGCCTATTCCAAGGACATGCAGGACGACAAGCCGCCGGTGTTCGAGGCGCACGACCTGCTGACATTGTCGATCGCAGCGATGACGGGCATGATGGGGAGCGTCACCTTCCGCGCCGACCGGATGCTGCAGGCGGCGGAGGCTGGCTATGCGACCGCGACCGACCTTGCCGACTGGCTGGTGCGCGAGGCCGGCGTGCCGTTTCGCGAGGCGCATCACGTCACCGGCCAAGCGGTCAAGCTGGCGGAGGCGGAAGGCAAGGCGCTCGACGCGCTCAGCCTCGACCAGCTGCAGGCGATCGATCCGCGGATAGACGGGCGGGTTTTCGGCGTGCTGAGCGTCGGCGCGTCCGTCGCCTCGCGCACCAGCCACGGCGGCACCGCGCCAGACCAGGTGCGCGCGCGAATCGCGGATGCCCGGGCAGCAATCGGGACGGAGGCAGATGATGAATAAAGTTCACCGCGCGTCCCGAGCACTTGTTCTGGCACTGGCCCTCGCTTCCTGCGGCGGCAAGAAGGAGCTGCAGCCTGAGGCTGGCAAAAGCCTTCCTCCCGCGCCGGTCGCGGTGGCGACGCCGCCGACGCCGACCCAGCTGATGACGCCCGAAGTGCAGGCCCGCCCGCAGCGCAGCGACGAGCTGCTGAAGCAGTCCCAGGAGCGGCGCGACGACCGCTTCGACTTGCCGCCGCGCTGATGGATCATTTCGCGCTCCGGGACGGCGAACTCTACGCCGAGGACGTGCCGCTCGCCCGCATCGCGGCGGAGGTCGGCACCCCCGTCTATGTCTATTCGCGGGCGACGCTGGAGCGGCATGCTCGCGTCTTTCGCGAGGGTGTCGAGGTCGCGGGGCGTGTCCATCTGGCCTTCGCCGTCAAGGCCAATCCCAACCTCAGCGTGCTGCGCGTGCTGGCGCGGCAAGGCTATGGCGCGGACATCGTCTCGGGCGGCGAGATGGTGAGGGCGCTCGCGGCCGGCATGGCGCCAGAGAGCATCGTCTTCTCGGGCGTGGGCAAGACCCCGGCCGAACTGGCGCAGGGCATCGACGCCGGAATCGGCCAGTTCAATCTGGAGCATGAGGAAGAGGGGCAGGTCCTCTCCGCGATCGCCGAAGCACGCGGGCAACGCGTGTCGGCGACGTTACGGGTCAACCCGGACGTCGATGCTGGCACGCACGAGAAAATCTCCACCGGCAAGGCCGACAATAAATTCGGCGTGCCCATCGGACAGGCGCCCGCGATGTATGCGCGCCTCACGGCGTTGCCCGGCCTCGATATGCGCGGAGTCGCCTGCCATATCGGCAGCCAGCTGAGCACGGTCGATCCGCTGGAAGCGGCCTATGCCCGAATGGGCAGGCTGATCGCCGACCTGCGCGGCGCCGGCCTCTCGGTCGATCGCGCAGACCTGGGCGGCGGTCTGGGCGTCCGCTACCGGCCTGAGGATATCGTGCCGTGGCCCGCTGATCTCGGCGCGATGGTCGCGCGCGTCACGAGGGGCTGGAATGTCGAGCTGATGTTCGAACCCGGCCGCGTGATCGCGGGCAATGCCGGCGTGCTGCTGACACAGGTGATATGGGTGAAGCCGGGCGTAACGCATCCCTATGTGATCGTCGATGCCGCGATGAACGACCTGGCTCGACCGGCGCTCTACGGCGCCTATCACCATTTCGAAGCGGTGGAACCGTCCGGAGAGGCGATGATAGCGCATATCGCCGGGCCGGTGTGTGAGACCGGCGACACTTTCGCGATGGGCCGCGAAATCGACCGGGTCGAGGCCGGCGACCTCGCCATCTTCCGCACCGCCGGCGCCTATGGCGCGACGATGGCGTCCACCTACAATAGCCGCTCGCTGGTGCCGGAAGTGATGGTCGGCGGCGACAAATTCGCGGTCGTGGCTGACCGGATCAGCGCCGAGACGATCATGCATGCCGAGCGCGTGCCGGACTGGCTGCGGGATTGAGGCGGCGGGTCGGCGCGATGCACAGCCTGCCGATCTTTATCCGCCTTCAAGGTCGCCCGGTCATCCTGATCGGGGACGGTGATGCCGCTCAGGCCAAGCGCCGCTTGCTGGAACGCGCGGGCGCTTTGATCGTCGGCGAAGAGGCGCAGGCACAACTCGCCATCATGGCAGCCGACGATCCCGACGCCGCAGCGGCACGGCTGAAGGCGCGCGGCATTCTCGTGAACGTAGCCGATCGTCCCGACCTGTGCGACTTCACGCTGCCCGCAATCGTGGACCGCGATCCGGTGCTGGTCGCGATCGGCACGGGCGGCGCTTCGGCGGGGCTGGCCAAGGCCCTGCGGCAAAGATTCGAAGCGCTCATGCCCGCGTCGCTCGGCACGCTGGCGACCGGCCTGCACACCGCGAGGAACGCCATCCGCGCGCGCTGGCCCGCCTCAGCAGAACGGCGGCGGGCGATTGACGCCGCTCAGGACGGCCCGCTCGATCCGCTGTCGGAGGGTGCCGATGTCGAGGCATGGCTTTCCGCGCCGGTCGATGCCGCCGCGCCTGCCCTGATCCCGATTCAACTCTCCACGGCCGATCCCGACAACCTGACGCTGCGCCAGGCACGATGGCTCGGCCGGGCCGACCGGCTGTATCACCGGCCGGATGTGCCGGCCGCGATCCTCGACCGTGCGCGGGCCGATGCGGCACGAATCGTTTGCGCGGCGGCGCCCGCCGATCCCGGCCCCGGCCTGTCGCTCGACCTTTCGATGGAGCGTGCATGAGGCAATTCGCTTTTCTCGACGACGGTATGTCGGTGCGCAGCGTGCCGCTGGAGGAAGCGGCCGCGGCGGAACGGTCCGCGAAGCTGGTGTGGATCCATCTCGATCAGAAAGAGGACGGCACCCGCGCGTTTCTGACAGGCCAAGCGCAGCTGAACGATATCGCGGCCAATGCGCTCACCGCGATGGAAACGCGGCCGCGCTGCGAGCCGATGGGCGACGGCGCGTTGATCAACCTGCGCGGCCTGTCGCTGCAGGACGAGCCCGAAGCCGACGAGCTGGTGTCGATCCGCATCTGGACCGGGCGCGGATTCATCGTGTCGGCGGCGCGCTACACAATGCGCGCGTTACCGGCGCTGTGCGATGCGTTCAAGGCCGGAAAGGTCAAGGATCCGGGCGATTTCGTCGCGATCCTCGCCGAACTCATCACCAACAATCTCGAGCCCGAGATCGCGGCGCTGGGTGACAGCCTGGACGACTGCGAGCTGATGCTGGACGCGAGCAAGGCCTTCGCCCTGCGCCGCGAGATCGCCGAAGCACGTGCCAGCGCGATCGCCTATCGCCGCTTCGTCGCGCCGCAGCGGCAGGCACTGGAGCGGCTGGCGGAGCTGCAGTGCGATTGGCTGGAAGAGGATGACCGGCTGCACCTGCGCGAAGCCGCCGACCGCTTCGCGCGCATGGCCGAAGAACTGGAGGCGATCCGCGAGCGGGCCGCCCTGATGCACGAGCAAATCACCGACCTGCGGGCCGAAATGATCGACACGCGCGCCTTGCTGATTTCGGTTGTGGCGCTCGTCTTCCTGCCGCTCACCTTCCTGACCGGCCTGCTCGGCATGAATGTGGATGGCATCCCGTTCGCGCACGAACCCTGGGCGTTCGGGGCGGTGGTCGCGATATGCTTGGCGGTGGCCGGCGGCATCACCGGCTGGTTCCTCTGGCGGCACTGGTTCCGCTGAGCGCAATCAGGCGCGGCCGATCGCTTTCCAGCTTTCGGCGATCTCACCGACATTGGCGACAACATCGCGGACGAGGCCGGCATTGCTTTCGATACTCGCCCGCATCACGGCATCGCGGCAACCGCGATAGAAGCGCGACAGCGTCTCCGCGACCGACGCACCCTTGTTGAAATCGAGGCCCGATTCGAGTGCGAACAGCAAAGCGACGGATTTGGTCAGCCGGGCATTCTTGGCCGGGTGATCGCTGGCCTCGATCGCCAGCGCGCCGAGCCGCAGCTCGCGCAGCAGATCCTCGTAGAGCACGGTAATCAGCTGGTGCGGACTGGCGCCGCCGGTGCGGCTCGCCACGTCCACCGCGCGATAGGTCTCGCGCGGATCGCGGCTCAGACGGGACGCATAGCTCATCCGCTCTTCGTCCAGCTCGCGACCTGCTGCTCGAGGAAGCTCATCGTCGCCTTGTAGGCGGACACGCGGGCATCCATGCTGGCATATTGCTTGGTAAGCCGATCGCGCATCGTGTCGCTGTCGGATGTGATCTTCAGCTGCTGGTCGGCCAGGTCCTTCTGCTGACGGCTATAAGCCGCCTGGCTCGCGGTCAGCGCCCCGCCGGTGCCGGTCAGGTTGAGCGAGATGTCGCGCAGCGCGGCGCCGAGGCCGACCGTGAGCATCTTCTCGACCGCCGGGCCGGAGCTTGTCAGCGCGCTTTGCAGCACGGTGGGATCGACGGCCAGCGTGCCGTCGCGGTTGGTCTTCACACCGAGCTGGGCGAGCGTCTTGACCGTGCCGTCCGCACCGCTGGGGTTCAGATCCTGGCCCGTCAGCTGGCGCAGCTGGCTCATCAGCGCGCGCACCCCGGCGTCGCCCTTCAGCACGCCGGTGCTCTGGTCGGTGTTGGTCTTCGCGATACCGAGCAGCTGGTTGTAGGTGTCGACGATGTCAGTGATCGCCTGGCTGAGCGCGGCCGTGGGCGGCGACGTGTTGATCGTGACGACGTCGCCGGGCGATGCATTGACCAGATCGAGTTTCACGCCGGTGACCAAGTCCGAAATCGAGTTGGCCGGCCGGCGGACATCGACGCCGTCCAGCGCGACGATCGCGTCGTTGGACTTGCGGGTCAGCGTCATCGCCTGGGTCGTCGGGCTATAGGCGAGAGCGCCAAGGCCCGGCGCGTTGCTGTCCTCGGCAGCGTCGATCGTGAAGCCCTGCTCGGCCCCGGTCTGGCCCTTGATCGACAGGCGCGAGCCGTTGACGTCCGTGATGACGGTCGCGGTGACGCCGGCATTGGCGGCATTGATCGCGCTGGCGATGCCGGTCAGGCTGTTCTGATCGTCGCCGATCGTCACCTGCACCGGTGTTGCGCCGGTCTTGCGCGTAAAGCCGGTCGGCTGGTTGCCGGTGTAGGCGACAGAACCGAGCGTGATCGTCAGCGTGCCTTTGCCGAACGCGGCGGCCTTGTCCTGTACCGGCGTCGAGGTGACGACCTGCGCGGTCGCGAGCTGCTTGACCTCCACGCTTGCCGACAGGCCGGCGATGCTGGCGCCCGGCAACAGCGCGACGTTCAGGACCGAGGTGTCGCTGCTCACCGGCTGGGTGGAGAGCGTGCCGCCGGAGACGAGGCTGGACAGCGCCGAAGAGAAGCCGGACAGGCCGGATCGCAGCTGCGAAAGCCCCGAGATCTGCGCGGTCAGCGTATCGTTCTTGGTCTTGAGCGCGTTGGTCTTGGTTCCGAACTGCGCGTCGATCAGCGAGGAGACGAGCGCCTTGGTATCGATGCCGGAGCCTGCGCCCAGCGTCACTGCTATTGAATCGACCATGTCAGTCTCCCGACCCTTTAATCGGCAATTCTCCGCAGATATTTAGGGCAGAATTACGCGGGCTTGGATTCCAGACGCACACCGTTTTCGTCGAACAGGGCAGTATCCGGCACGATCACGTTGGGTTGCTGGCCACCGGCGCGCAGGTTCACGCCGAACACGAAGGCGAGCACGGTCGCGATCGCGACATACAGATCGTCGCGGACCTGCTGGCCCTCGCGGCTGGTGTAATACACCGCACGGGCGAGCGACGGATATTCGAGGACCGGTTTTTCGAGTTCGCCGGCCAGCTCGCGGATCGCCAGCGCCTTGGCGCCGCGCCCCTTGGCGACCACCACCGGCACTTCGTCCTGGCCGCGCTCGTAGCGGAGCGCCACCGCGAAGTGGGTCGGGTTGGTGAGGACGACATGCGCGCTTTCGACCGACTTGCGTGCGCTGTGCTTGAAGATTTGGAACATGCGCCGCTTCTGCGCACTCTTGCTCTCCGGCGAGCCTTCGGCCTCCTTGTGCTCGTCCTTGATCTCCTGCTTCGACATGCGCAGGCGATTGAGCAGGCGGACGAACTGGATCGGCACGTCGATGCCCGCGATCAGCAGCAACCCGCCCGCCATCACCAGCATCAGCATGATGAAGCGCCAGCCGAGCGCCGCGACGCCCGTCTCGACCGAGCCGGCGACGAGGCCCAACGCCTCCTGCCGCATTGACCAGAGCATCCAGGCGCCGATCGAGCCGAGCAGCGCGATCTTGAGTAGGCCCTTGCCGAGCTCGATCCAGCCCGTGACACCGAGCATGCGTTTCAGGCCCGCTCCCGGATTGATGCGCGAGGCCTTGAAGGCGAAGAGTTTGGGCTGGAAATTGACGCCGCCGAGGCCCGCCTGGCTGACCACGGACACGCCGATGGTGACCGCGAACAGCATCCCGAGCGACGGCAGAAGCGTCAGCCCGACGCTCAGGATCGGGCGTAGCGGCTGAAAATCCTCGACATCGGCGCGGCCGAACTGAAAGCTCTCGCGCATCACCGACTTCAGCGCGGCCATCAGGGCCGGACCCGCTAGGGCGAGCCAAAGCACACCGCCCAGCACGACCGCGGCGGTGGCGAATTCCTTGGAGCGAAGGATTTGCCCTTCTTCGGCGGCTTTCGCGCGGCGCTTTGGTGTCGGCGCTTCTGTCTTTTCGGCGAACTCCTCGGCCATCAGGGGATGACCAGGTTCGCCGTGGCGTCCAGCGCTTCACGGATGATGATGCCCATCGTGTCCCCCATCGCCGGAAAAGCGATCGCGAGCGCGACGAGGCCGGTGGCAAGGCTGGCGGGAAGGCCGACCGCGAACAGATTGAGCGCGGGGGCCGAGCGCGACAGCATGCCGACGATCAGGTTCAGGCACAGGATGATGAAACCGACCGGCAGCGCGAGAAGCAGGCCGGAGGCGAAGGCATAGCTGCCGAAAAAGGCGATGTTCTTCAGCTGGTCGGCCGCGAGCCAGGCGCCACCCGGCGGCAGCACGCGGTAGCTGCGCACGACCAGGTCGACGAGCACCAGATGCCCGTCCAGCGCCAGGAACAACAGCGTCATCACGATCGACAGGAACGTCCCGAGCGCCGGCGTCGATGCCCCGCGCTGGGGATCGATGCTGTTGGCGAAGCCCAGGCCCATCGTGTTGCCGATCGCTTCACTAGCGATCAGCGGCCCCGCGAAGGCGATCTGGAGGATGAATCCGAGCGCCAGCCCCACGAGCGCTTCCTGCGCCACTTGCAGGAAAGTCGCGAGCGAGAAGACGGCTGCCGGCGCCGAGACCGGGGCATTGTTGAGCACCAGAATCCCGATCGCCGCGGAGAGCACGAGCCGCACCGGGAGCGGCACGGCGACGGCCCCGAACACCGGCGCCGCGATGAACGCCGCCCCGATCCGCACCATCACGAAAATGAGGGCGAACAGGGCAGGCTCGACCGAAGGCAGGCCGAGGCCCAGCATCGCTTTACCGAGCGCTCCGGCGAAGGCCGGAGCCTTGCGCGAACTCTCGCAGAGCTCCGGCTTTCGCCGGAGCGCAGCAGTGGGCGCTCATTTCACCAGATCCGGAATGCGCTCGAAGATCGAGATGGTGAAGTCTGACAAGAGACCCAGGATCATGCTGCCGAACACCACCAGCGAGATGCCGACCACCGCGACCTTGGGGATGAACGTCAGCGTCGCTTCGTTGATCGAGGTGGCTGCCTGCACCATGCCGAGCGCCAGGCCCGCGAGCAGAGCAGGGATCAGGATCGGCATGGTGGCGAGCGCCAGCACCCACAGCGCCTCGCGCCCGACCCCGATGAAATAGGATGCGTCCATCTGCCCGCTAACTCACGAAGCTGTTGGCGAGCGAGCCCATCGTCAGCGCCCAGCCGTCGACCAGGACGAACAGCAGCAGCTTGAAGGGCAGCGAGATGATCGTCGGCGACAGCATCATCATGCCGAGCGCCATCAAGACGCTGGCGACGACAAGGTCGATGACGAGAAAGGGCAAGAAGATCAGGAAGCCGATCTGGAACGCCGTCTTCAGCTCGGATGTCACGAACGCCGGCAGCGCGATCGAGAACGGCACGTCGTTCGGAGTGGCGAACGGCCCTTTCTTGGCGATGCCGGCGAACATCTGCACGTCCTTCACGCGCGTCTGCTTCATCATGAAGCCGTGCAGCACATTGCCGCCGCGCTCGATCAACTGCGTCGCCTGGATCTGGCCCGCGGCATAGGGCTTGATCGCCTGCTCGTTCACATTGTTCAGCACCGGCGCCATGATGAAGAGCGTCAGGAACAGCGACAGCCCGACCAGCACTTGGTTGGGCGGGGTCTGCTGCAAGCCCAGCGCCTGGCGCAGGATCGACAGCACGATGATGATGCGGGTGAAGCTGGTCATCATCAGCAGCAGCGACGGCAGCACCGTCAGCAGCGACATGATGATGAGGACTTGCAGACTCAGCGAAAGCGGCGCGCCGCTGCCCGAAGTGCCGCCGATCTGGCTCAGCGCGCGGTCGAGCGCTTCGGGCGCGCCAGGGGCGGCGGGCGCCGCCGCGGCCGGCACGCCTTGCGCGAAGGCAGGCGCGGTCAGGAACAGGCAGAGCAGGAAACCAAGGACTACGAAAAGGATCAGCCTCGGTTTCAAGGACTCAAATCCCGCTCGTGCCGAGCGAAGTCGAGGGGCGGTGGCACGAAGGTCCGAGAAGCGCCCCTCGACTTCGCTCGGGACGAGCGGATAGGTAAGAAACGCGCTAGCCACGGTTGGTTTCGACCTTATCGACCAGCTGAACGCCGCCGCGGCCCACCGACACCAGCAGCTTGCGTCCTTCGAACTCGATCACGGCCAGACGCAGGCCGGGCGAGATCATCATGCTTTCCTTGACCGCGATCATCCGCGTGCCCTGGTTGCCGGGCAGCTTCTGCTCCAGCTTGCGCCACGCCCACAGGCACGCGACCAGCAAGCCGCAGACGAGCGGCAGCAGCAGCGCGAGCTTCAGGAGATAGGTGCCGATCACAGCGCCGCCGCGGGGCCTTGATCGGCCAGCTCGGTGATGCGGATGCCGAAGCGTTCGCCGACCGTGACGACCTCGCCCCGGCCGATCAGCGTACCATTGACCAGCACGTCGAGCAGCTCGTTGGCGTAGCGGTCGAGCTCGATCACGCTCGATTCGCCGAGCGCAAGCAGCTCGCGCAGCTTCAGATTGGTGCCGCCGACCTCGACCGAGAGGCGGACGTCCACATCCTGCAGCAGGCGGTAGTTCGCGGCGATGCCCAATTCCTTGGCCAGGCCGGCATGGCTCATGTCGCTCATTTACGAGTCCTCGTCCTCGATCGGTTCGATCCGGTGAACGCGGATCGCGGCGCGGCCGTTGGAGGCCCCGACCGCGCCGCGCGCGAAACGGTTGTTGCTGACCAGCAGCGGGATTTCCGGCCCGAAGCTGATCGGAATGATATCGCCTGCCTTCAGGCTCATCAGCTGGGCGAGCGGGATCATCGGCTCCGCGAGCACCGAGCGGACCGGCAGCTTCACGCCCATGATCGCGCGGGTCAGGCGGCTCTGCCAGGCCGGGTCTTCGGCCTGGCGGCGCGACTGGACCTTCGACGACAGGATGGCCGAAATCGGCTTCAACGATGCGGCGGGATAGAGCAGGTCGATGCTGACCGGGCGGGATTCGCCGATCGTCAGCTGAAAGCGGGTGCGCACCACCCGGTCCTCGTCCGAAATGCTGGAGAGCATCGCCGGATTGGCTTCGGTGCGGCCGATCTGGAAAGCGATCTCGGCCAGTTCGGCCCAGGCGCCTCCCAGGCGATCGGTGAAGCCGCACGCGACCCGCGCGATCATCGCCTCGGCGGTCGCGGTGAACTCGGTCGGCATCGGGTTGGGGGCAAGGCCAGGCCCGCCGAAATAGACATCGACGAGCCGGAAGGTCAGCGCGCCGTCCAGCACCAGCATCGCCTGACCGGAAAGCGGCGCCATGCCGATCAGGGTGACGCTGGAAAGATCGGTGTTGCGCTGCGCGAGATAGGCATCGAACCGCTCCACCGCGACAGCCTCCGCCGCGACCGTTACGGTCTGACGCAGCATCGGCTCGAACAGGGTGCGCAGCGCGCGGGCAAGACGCTGGTTGACCTGGGCCAAGGCCTGAAGGTCACCCAGCGGATTAGCGGATGCGCTTCCCAGCGCCGGCGCATGCTGCGCCGGTCCGCGGGCCTTAGGCGCCGATCCCATGTCCGGGGAGGTGGAAGCGTTCTCAGCCATCTACATGGTTACTGAACAATAAAATTGGTAAAGTAGACGTTAGCGACGCCGCCAAAACCTTCCTTTTCTTTCAGGACGGCGTTGATCGCCTTCACGAGCCGCTGGGAAAGATCCTTCTTGCCCTCGGGCGTGAAGATCGCTTCCTCGTCCGTGCTGTTGATCTCGGAAAGGACCGCCGAACGGACGGCGAGCTCGTGCGCCTTCAGATGCTCGATGACCTTTTCGTCATAGGGCGTGGAGACGGCGAGCCCGAGCTGCATCAGATGCGTGCTCTCTTTCAGGTTCGTCGTGAATTCCTTCTCGAGCTGGAAATAGCTCGATTCATATTTGGGCGCGTCGCCCGATTCGCCGCCGCCGCCATGACCGCCGCCCTCGCCGCCTTCCCCGGCGGCTTCCTTGGGCTTCGACCCCTTGGGAAGCAGCTTCGGCAGATCCTTGTGAGGATCCGCTTCGGCTTTGGGCGTGCCGCCGAGCATGAAGAAGGCGCCGCCGGCGCCGCCGCCGACGAGCAGCAGCGCGCCCAGGATCATGATCAGTCCCTTCTTGCCCTTTTTCTTCTTCGGGGCGCCTTCAGGGGCGGGTGCAGCGGCGGTGGCCATGTCGTTTCAACTCTCTCTGCTATGGATTCAGGCGATCAGATCGCCTTGGGGTTCGGATGACGTGTCCCGCGCGGCCTCGGCCGGGCGGGGACGAAGCGGAGCACTCTGTTCGCCTTGTTCCCTGGTCTGACGGCGGTCATGCGATTCGCCGCCGCCAATGCCGGTCTGGCCGAGCCGCAGTCCGCGCGCTTCGGCCATTTCCTGAAGGCGCGGTGCCGCTTCGGATAGCAACTGCCGGGCCTGGGCATTGTCGGAATTCATTGTGACGTGCAGCCGGTCCTGGCGCTGCTCAATCCGCACATTCACGGTGCCGAGCGCGTCGGGCGCCAGGCGCAGCTGCGCCTCGCGCTTGCCATCGGCCTGCGGCATCTCGGCGATGCGCTCGATCATCGACTGCATCCACTCGGCGCGCGACGTATCGATCGGTGGGCGGTGGCTCGCGACGAAGTCGCGGTGCAGCGATGTGGCCGGCGCCGTCGCGTTCTGGAGCTGCGGCGCCGATGCGGCGGAATCGGCCGAATCGACAGAGGCCGGCGCGTCGTCATGGTCGCCGACCGCGGCGCGCACGATCTCGGCGACCTCGCGCGCTATCTCTGGCGGCAAGATGAAGCCCTGGGGCGGCGGCGTGTGCTGGGCTTGCGCCTGCGATTGAAGCTGGGCCTGTGGCTGGGCGGGCTGACCGTCCGGCTGAGGCGGCAATGTCAGGATCGCTTCCGGAGCCGGCTTCGCGGACGCAATCGCCGGCGCGGGCAACGACGCCGCGACCGGGACCGGGCGCGGTGATCCGACCGCCGCATCTTCAGTATCGGATGCGGGTGCCGGGGATGGAAGCGATGCTGGCGGACGCGTCCAGTCGATCGGCGCGAACGGCGGCGGCACGGGCTGCGGCAGCGGCGTGTCCGGTGCCGTTGCCTTCGGCTGCTCGGCTTCGGCAGGTTCGTCAGTCACGGCCGGTCGCAAGTCGGTGACGACCGGCTCGACGAGATCGGGTGTTTCACCCTCCGGCACGATCACGGGCTGGAGCTTGGCGGGCTGCAACGTGCCGCGCGCGAGCGAGCGCAGTGAAGCGCCGTGGAAATCCCAGGTTTTGATCCTGCATTCGCCGATTTGGGGCGGAGACGCGGGCGGAGCCGGCGTGTCAGCCGTCTGCTCCGGCGGCACGTCCGTTTCGAGATCCAACTCCATACCAGGTGCTGGCGGCAGCGTGCCGATCATCACATCCTCGACCGGCGTAGGGGGCAAGGGTTCCAGCTTACCGGCAACATCCTGCCGCACCGGCGGCAACACAGTGCCGGACGGCGATACCGGAGCAACATCCAGAAAAGCTGTGACGACCGGCGCCGCATCATCATCTGGCGGAGTCATGATCGCGGCGAAATCGCCCCCGCCCCCCGCTGTCACCTGCGGGAGCTGGTTCGACGCCACGGGAAACATGCCGGCGGAGAGGCCGGGCAGGCCGGGCGATGAGAGGTTCAAGGACGGCATCAGCCGTTCTTCAGCAAAGACCGTGCCATTGCGCGCGCACTGTGCGGTGCGTCTTCCAGAGCCTTGCGCGCGGCCGCGGCCTGCGCCTCCAGCTCGCGCTCGATCAGCTTCTCGACCACGCCGTGATCGCGCTTGGCCGATGTCGTCGCCTCGCGGGCTACATCCAGCTGCGCATGCGCCGTCTGCATCCGCAGTTGCGCCTCGATTTGACTGCGTGCGAGCCGGTCGCGGTAATGGGCGGCGGCGAACAGGGTCAGGCCTTGCTCCGTGCCTTCGCGCGGGGCGACGTCCTGACGGAGCGCTTCAATACGGGCGGCAAGCGCGGCGGCGCTCGATGCGCGGTCGGCGGCGGCGGCCTGATCGGCGCGTGCCAGGTCGAGCTGGAGCGAGCGGACGCGGAGCATCCGGCCAAGCTTCTTCGCGTCGCGGCGCATCAGCCGTCGCCGAAGATGCCGACCAACTCGGTCACAGCGTCGTCGATGCCGACGGCGGCATCGGCATCCTGTCGGATATAATCAAGAATGGCCGGGTGATAGGCGAGCGCCTGGTCGATCTGCGGATCGGCGCCGCCGCGATAAGCCCCCATCAGGATCAGGTCCCGATTTTCTTCATAGGTCGCGAGATGGCGGCGCAGGATCCGCGCGGCGGAAACATGTTCGGGGGCGGCGATATCGGTCATCACGCGGCTGACCGAAGGACCAAGATCGATCGCCGGATAGACGGCGCGTTCGGCGAGACTGCGCGACAGCACGATATGGCCGTCGAGGATCGAGCGGGCGCTGTCCACGACCGGGTCGCTGCCGTCATCGCCGTCGGCGAGCACAGTGTAGATGGCGGTGATCGATCCGCCGCCCTTCGCATCGGCGCCGGCGCGCTCGATCAGATTGGGCAGCATCGCGATCGCCGACGGCGGATAGCCGCGCGCGGAAGCCGGCTCGCCCAACGCCAGCCCGATCTCGCGCCCGGCATGGGCGACGCGAGTCAGGCTGTCCATGATGAGGAGGACGCGCTTGCCTTCGGCGCGGAAAGCTTCGGCGATCGAGGTCGCCCGCATGGCGCCGCGAATGCGCAGCACGGGCGAATGATTGGCGGGGACGGCGACGATCACGGCGCGCTTGCGCGCGTCGCCCGCGACTTTGGTTTCGAGGAAATCTGTGACTTCGCGGCTGCGCTCGCCGATCAGGCCGACCACGACCACGTCCGCCTTCACCTGCCGCACGATCATGCCGAGCAGCACCGATTTGCCGACCCCGGAGCCGGCCATGATGCCGACGCGTTGGCCTTGGCCAATGGTCAAAAGGCCGTTGATCGCCCGCACGCCGACATCCAGGGGCTGCGTGACGCGCGCGCGGTCGAGCGGGTTCTGTGGCTTGCCGGCGAGTGGCCAGGCCCTGGCGCCGCGAATGGGGCCAAGCCCGTCGATCGGATTGCCGGCGCCGTCCACGACCCGGCCGAGCAGCGCGCTGCCGACCTGTGCCTCGCCCGGCTGCCCGATCGGACGAACCGGCGCGTCGGGAAGGAGAGCTGCCGGGCCGCCCAGATTCATCATCAATGTCTTGCCGGAGCGGAAGCCGATCACTTCGGCCTCGACCGCGCTGGTCCCCTCGCCGATCCGGCAGACAGTGCCGACCGGCAGCGCCAGGCCGACCGCTTCCATCAGCAACCCGTCGAATGACGACAGGCGGCCGATCACTTCGGGCTGCGGCGTGAAATCCAGCGCCAGGCGGGACAGGTAATCGTCAGCGAATCGCTTCAGCATCGTGCGGCGTCCGGCAGAGGCATATGTTCCAGCGCAGCGGCGAGCTGGGCCAGCCATGATTCGGGGCCGTCCTCGATCGAGGTCGAGCGGGTTTCGATACGGAAGCCGCCGCGGCCGATCCTATCGTCGCCGACCAGTGTGACACGCGCTGGCGCATGGCCGTCCACGAGCACGAGATCGGCGGGATTGAGGCGCAGCTGGGCGAGCTCGGCGCTGTCGGCGATCAGCGTCACGGCGGCGTCGATGCGTTTGGTAAGCAGCTCGGTGGGCACGCCGGCCTCGCCGATCAGCCGGGTCAGCAGAAATATCACGGTCTGGCGCAAGCGCGTCGCGAGCGCATCGCGGTCGAAACCGCTCATCATCTCCAGCAGGCCGGCGATTTCGGTCAGCGCCTTCGCATCGGTCTCGCCGCGCTCGGCAGCGCTGCGCTCGGCTGCGGCGAACCCCTCGGCGAACCCTTCGGCGCGCGCCGACGAAACCGCGTCGAACGCTTCCGGGGTCCGGGCCGGGGCGTCACCCGCGGCGTCGAACGGATCCCACCCTTCGGTCGGATTCGCGCCCGGATTGGCGGGGCGGAAGTGCCGTGGCTCGGGCGCCGGCGCGAAATGCACCGGGCCGCCTGAGGCGAACCCGCCGCGCATGCCGGACATGGCCGCGCCCAGCGATCCGAAATCGACCGGCTTCGCCTCCGCCGAACCGGCGAAGCGGTTAGACATAGTCGTCGTCTCCGCTGCCAGCGAGGCGGATCGTGCCGTCCTTGGCCAGCTGGCGCGCGATGCCCAGGATCGTCTTCTGCGCTTCCATGACCTCGGCCAGCTTGACCGGCCCGCGCGCTTCCATCTCATCGCGGATGCCGTCGGCGGCACGCGACGACATGCAGCCGAGAAAACGACCGCGCGCGGCTTCGTCCACGCCCTTCAATGCCAGCACCAGCACGTCCGATTCGACGCCGCGCAGCAGCGTCCCCATGCTTTTGTCGTCCAGCGCGAACAGATGGTCGAAGACGAACATTTCCTCTTCGATCGCCTTGGCGGTTTCCTTGCTGATCTTGGCGACCTTGGGCATCACCCGCTGCTCGGTCGACTTGCGGGCATTGTTCATGATCGCCGCGGCTTCCTTGGCGCCGCCCAACGGCATCGCCGCCGCCTGCTGGGCAGACCCGGCGCGACTGGAGAGCACGTCGCGCAGCATATCCAGCGCTTCGGGCGAAATGGGGCCGAGCGTCGCGATGCGGTGAAGCACATCCGGCTGAACGGCATCGGGCAGATGCTCGATCACCTGCGCCGCGATCACCGGGTCCAGATTGACCAACAGCACGGCCGCGATCTGCGGATGCTCGTCCTTGACAAGGCTCGCGATCTCACCCGGTTCCAGCCAGTCGAGCAGCGGGATCTGGCACACATCCTCGCGCGGGGTGATGCGCGACAGGACGTTCTCCGCCTTGTCCGCCCCCAGCGCCTTGGTCATCATCGTCTCGATCTGCGGGCGCGGATCGAAGCCGATCGTGTTCTTGTCCTTCGCCTTGGCGACGAAATCATCGAGCACGTCCGTCACTTGCGGCTCGGCCACGTCGGCCACGGCGAACATCGCCTTGCCGAGCATACGGACCTCTTCCGGGTCCAGATTCTGGAGGATGGCGGCGGCTTCGTCGTCGCCGACCAGCATCATCAGCACCGCCGCCTTCTCGACCCCGGTGAAGTTCCGGGCGGGTTCCTGCATCATGCGGCGGCCTTTCCGTCGGCGCGGATCATGTCCTTGACCGCAAGCGCCGCGCGGGCCGGGTTGTCGCGGGTAAAGTCGCGCACCAGTTTCACCTTGTCCTCATAGCCTTGGGCGTTTTCCAGCGCCTCAACGCTGACGGGCGCCCGCGACGCCGCGAACTCCCCCAACTCGCTGCTGCCGCCGCCCTCCTCGCGCTTCTTCGACAGCATCTTCAGCATCGGCTTCAGGCCGACGAAGATGACGAGCAGAGCGATCACGAGCGCGGTGAGATTGCGCGCCAGGACCGGGAACCAGCCGGCGTCATACCAGGGCGATTTTGGCCCTTCGGCCGACGCGCCCGCGAACTTGCGCGAGATGACCGTTACCTGATCGTTGCGGGCCGCGTCATAGCCGACGGCGGCACGGACGAGATCGGTGATCTGGGCGACTTCCTGCGGATTGCGGGGCTTGGCGCCTTCCGGATCGCGGAGCACGACCGCGACCGACAGGCGCTTCAGCCCGCCCGGCACCGCACGGGTGACGGAGACTTCCTTGTCCAGCTCGAACGCGCGGGAGAATTGATCGGACTGCTTCATCGTCTCCGGCACCTTGGCGCCCGGACCCGTTTGCGGCGGACCGGCGGGGACGGCGGCCTTACCGGCTTTCACCTGCGAAGCCGGCGGCGGGGTGTTGGAAAGCGTGCCGGGAATGCCGCCGGCCGCAGCCTGTTCCGGCTGGTTGCCGGTCCAATTGCCTTGCTCGGCGCGCAACGCCCCTTCCTTGCCATAAGCCTCGCGAGTCGCCTGGCTTTCGTCCAGATTGACGTCGGCCTGCACTTCCGCGCTGAAATTACCGGCTCCGACTAGCGGAGTCAGGAGCTGGGTCAGCTGTTCGCGATACTTGCCTTCGACCCGGCGCTGGAAATCGATGCGCTCGTCGCTCGCGCCCAGCCCGCCGGCCGCACCGCCCGGTTTGGTCATCAGGCTGCCGGCGCCATCGACGATCGTCACATTATCGGGCTTCATGCCCGGCACCGACGAGGCGACGAGATTCACGATCGCGCGCACCTGATCCTCTGGCAGTGTCCTGCCTTGCGCCAGCCGCACGATCACCGATGCGGAAGGCGCGGCATTGTCGCGCACGAACACGGTGTTTTCCGGCATGGCGAGGTGCACGCGCGCCTCGGTAACGCCGTCGATTTCCTGGATAGATTTGGCGAGCTCGGTCTCGCGCGCCTGACGCAGGCGCTCGCCTTCCACGGCGCGGCTGACGCCCATCGGCAACTGATCGAGAATCGCATAGCCGCCCGGCGTCTGCTTCGGCAGATTCTGCGAAGCGAGCACCATGCGCGCCTTGTAGTAATCGTCTTCGCCGACGGTGAGCGTCCCGGTCTGGTTGTCGACGCTGCTTTTGATGTTGGCTTGCTGCAGCGCCTCGGACGCCGCAGCCTTGTCGGCATCGGTCAGGCCTGAGAACAGCATCTTCTGCGGCGGCGTCGCGACCATCGACCAGGCGAGCGCGGCGGCGCCGACCAAACCCAGCAGGCCGATCAGCGGCGCGCTTTTCCTGACGGCCGGTTGCGACATGAGCCGCTGCAGCGCCTCGGCGGGGTTGCGGCCCGCGCCGGCCGGTGCGGCCAGCGACGTCGCGGGAGCGGCGGGAAGAACCTCGCCTTGGGCGGGGGTGAGAGCGTTGGTGGCCATCGATTATACCGGCATGCTCATGATGTCCTTATAGGCGGACAGAAGTTTATTTCGGGTTTGCAGCGTCGCCTCGAACGCGATCGAGGCTTTCTGGCGGGCCAGCATCACCTGAGCGACATCGACCGTTTCGCCGCGCTCATAGGCCTCGCTGGCCTTGCCGGCAGCGTTCTGGCTGTCGTTGACGCTCTTCAAAGCAGCTTCCATTGTAGCGCCGAAGCTGTTGCCGGTACCGCCGGTGGGCGTGTTGACCGCCGGTGCCGCACTGCCGCCGACCTGTGCGGCGCGCTGAAGCGCGGCGTTGCGTTCGAGGATCTGGGCGCGGATCGCCATCACGCGATCGGCGCCGGAAACGGCCGAGATGCTCATGCCCAGGCGCTCCGGCTAGGGGCGACGTTGCCGCCGGCCTCGCGAATGCGGGCCAGGCGGTAGCGTAGCGTGCGTTCGGAAACGCCGAGCCGCTTGGCGGTCTCGGTGCGGTTGCCGCCGCATGCCGCGAGCGCGTCCTGGATCGCCTGAACTTCGTGCAAGCGCACGATGTTGGTCAGGGTCGGGTCCGGCGCGCTGGTCATCACCGCCACCGGCCGCGCGGTCGCGTCGAACACGACCTGTGGCGCATCGATGCGGTCGTCGCCCGACAGCAGAAGCGCGCGCTGGATCACATTTTCCAGCTCGCGGACATTGCCCGGCCAGTCATGGCCCTGCAGCGCATCGAGCGCATCCTGGGTGGGCCAAGGGATCGATGCGCGGCTGCCGGCATGGCGCAGAATCATCGTCGCGGCGAGTGCGGCGACATCCTGGCGGCGCTCGGCCAGCTTCGTGGTCGAAAGCGGAAAGACGCTCAGCCGGTAATAGAGGTCGGCGCGGAAGCGTCCGGCCTCGACTTCGGCGGGAAGATCACGGTTCGCGCAGGCGATGACGCGCACGTCGACCGCTTCCGGCGTGGTCGCGCCCAGCGGCACAACTTCCTTTTCCTGCAGCGCGCGGAGCAGCTTGGCCTGCAGGCCGATCGGCATTTCCGCGATCTCGTCCAGCAGCAGCGTGCCGCCATGCGCGGCGCGGAAAAAGCCCTTCGCCTCGGCCCCGGCGCCGGTGAAGGCGCCCTTGGTGTGGCCGAAGAGCAGAGCCTCGAGCATCGATTCGGGCAGCGCCGCGCAGTTGACGGCGATGAACGGGCCGTCGGCGCGGGGCGAGTTGTTGTGGATATGGCGGGCCAGCACTTCCTTGCCGGTGCCGGTTGGGCCGTTCACCAGCACGGTGATGTCGCTGGCGGCGACCCGCTCGGCGAGCGCGAACAGGGCAAGCGCGTTCGGGTCGGCCGCGGTCGGCGCTGCCCCGCGGAGCATCGCCGCCGCGAAGGCATGGCCGAACACCATGTCCTCGGGTCCGTAGGAAAGGCGGGCCGGGCTGGTCTCGGTCGCCGGAACCAGCTTGCGCTGACCGGTCGCGCCCAGCACCAGGGTCGCGCGCGGCGCTGGCAGCGGCTCGCCTTCGGTGACGATGAAGCGGTCGCCGGCGCTGATCTTCTCGCCGCGATGGGGGCGCACATCCCATCCCAGGCCCCGCAGCCAGGACAGCAGCACCGCCTGTGCCTGGCCGGCGGCTTCGCTGTGGTAGATCGACTGCATTGCTTCTTCCGTCCCCCGAAAGGCGCGAGGCAGATGCCCCGGTTCGAAGGCAGATATCGGCGAACAGGGTAAAGCGCCGGTTAACGCTGCTTTTTATGCCGCACACGCGCGCGAGAGGCCTGCGAATTTTCCGCATGATGGGCCTAAAGTCCCGAAACACGCGGCCGTTCCTTGCTGTGGCGGCTCTGGCTTCGATCCGGCTTCAACCGGGGGCAGGAGCGGCAGCCAGACCTGAAACGGAGATGTGACATGACTGTTATTTCCACGAACTCCGCCGCCCTGCGTGCCCAGAACGGTTCGCGCATGGCGGACGCGAGCATGCAGAGCGCGATGGAGCGCCTGTCCACCGGCAAGCGCATCAACAGCGCGAAGGACGATGCGGCGGGCCTCGCCATTTCCTCGACCATGACCGCTTCGATCCGCGGCATGACCCAGGCGATCCGCAATGCCAATGACGGCATTTCTTTCGCCCAGACGGCGGAAGGTGCGCTGAACGAAGTCAGCAACATGCTGCAGCGTATCCGCGAGCTGGCCGTGCAGTCGGCGTCGGGCACCTATTCCGACACTGATCGCACCAACCTCGACACCGAAGTCGGGCAGCTGAAGTCGCAAATCACCAACATCCTGGCGACGACCGAGTTCAACGGCACCCGCATCTTCAACTCGGCGGCGTCGGGCACGACCTACACCGCCCAGGCGGGTTCGGTCTCGATCCAGGTCGGCGCGAACAATGGCGACTCGATCGACCTGACCTTCACGTCGCTGTCCGACCTCGCGTCTGGCACGGCGGTCGACACCAAGGCCAATGCGAACACCGCGCTGACCAACGTCGACACAACCCTGAAGGCGGTCAACACGACCCGCGCTTCGCTGGGTGCGACGCAGAGCCGGCTGTCGTCGGTGGTCAACAACCTGTCGTCGAACGTCACGAACCTGTCGGATGCGCGCAGCCGCATCGAGGACACGGACTTCTCGGCGGAAACGACCAACCTCGCCAAGGCGCAGATCCTGTCGCAGGCCGCGACCGCGATGCTGGCCCAGGCGAACCAGAGCCAGCAGAATGTGCTGAGCCTGCTCCGCTAAGAGCTGACGTAAGTAGCGTAAGCTTGCCAAACCCCCGGCGGGAAACCGCCGGGGGTTTTTGCTTGTGACTAATGGCGGCTATCAACCCCTAAGCGGACCTTCAATAGATGATGTAGCCATCAACCAGGTTTTCGGTGAACTGGATCAGACCGCATTCCCACGGCCCCTCTTCCGTTCTCAGGCGGAGCTGCTGACCGCCCTCAAAAACCAGCGTCAGACAGAGCCGCTCGACATCAAGCATGACGACCTTCTTCATGATCAGGCAATGAAGAAGGAGCGGCGGTCCAGTGAAAGCCGCACAATGCGTTGTCCCTGTTTCGTCTAGGTGTTCTAGCTCGCCCGTGACCGTAATCTGGCCACCCTCCGACCAGCGGAATTGAACGGAGTTCGGGTCCAGTGCGATTTGGCCCAACTCCTTCCCAACCAAGAACTGCAGTTCACCAGGAGATGGAAAGGGGTGCATACCGCGCACACTTTGCAGATTGAGAAGTCCGCAGCAACGTCCGCAAACCACCCATTGGGATGCGCGTTGCACTCGATTGCTGCAACAGAAGCGGGAGTCCGGGTCAGGCCCGGGGTGACGGGTAAGTTGAGGGATTCGACCATTTACCGTCACCCCGGCTTTGAGCCGGGGTCCCGCTTCTTCTTTTCTCTCGGCTTTAGAGGATCACGTCAAACAGGTCAGCCCAGTCCGGATTGACCCGTTCGATTAGTTCAAATTTGAATTCCCGTCGCCACCGCTTGAGGCGCTTCTCGTGGGCGATGCAGGCTTCGATATCGTCGCCTTGGTCGGCCCAGACAAGACGCGTCAAACCGTAGCGCGCGCAGAAGTCCGAACCGTCGCCGGTGCGATGCTGATGAATGCGAGCCGGGAGATTGGCGGTGACGCCGACATACATCGTGCCGCGATAGCGGTCGGCCATGATGTAGATTCAGCCGCCGCGCCTCGATTGCATTTAGGGAAGAAAGAAGAAGCGGGACCCCGGGTCAAGCCCGGGGTGACGAGGGAGAAATGCCTTAGACTCCGTCATCCCGGCCTTGAGCCGGGATCCCGCTTCTTGCTTCTGAAAATCTCAGGCCGCCGCCTTCGCCTCCACCGCATCCCCACGCCGCACAATCGGCCGGAACACGATCTGCAGCAGCACGTCCGTTTCGCGCTGGAGCGCCGGCGGCAGGATCATCGTAAGGGCGGCGGGGCCGGTGCAGCGGAACAGCCCGTCCGTGATCGGCTCCATCCCGTCATGCACCATTGGCGCGGGGACGGAGCTCGTGTCGGCGACCATGCCGTAGCTTTCGGCGACGAAGAAGCGCGCCGAATCGATCTGCACGCATTCGATCGCGCCGCCCCATTGCACGCCGACCGTGAAGCGGCCGGCGCCGACTGGCAGCGCCATCGCGTAGAAGCCGTCATGCGTCGGGTGCGCCTCGGCTTCGATCACCGCTTCGCCGCCCGCGTCCGCCAGGATCACCGGCAGCATCAGCGGCGTGCCGGTCATGTCGCCGGTCGTCATTTCGAGGCCAAAGCGGCGCCAGGCGAGCATCGACAGGCTCAAGGCCATGCCATGCCCGCGAATTTCTCCCGGCACATAGATGCGGTCGGAATGCATCAGGTAGGGCAGGCCCCGCGCCTTCAAGCCGGCCAGTGCCGCGTCGGGATCGACCAGTGGCACGACCGCGTCGGTCCCAAGATTCACGTCATGGTCGAAGCAGCGCAGCACCTCGATCTCGGCGGGCATCGGCATGAAGAGCAACCGCGCGAGCGCGGCGCCGGCGGCGATCCGCCATGCCTCGGCGTCTCCTGGCAACGTGTAACCCACCGCCGCCTTGGCGAAGGCGATCACGCCCGCCTGCACAGCGTCGCGGGTCGCGCTCTGATTGGACTTGATACCGGCCGCCTTGCGCACCGGCGTGCCGTCGAACTTGTAATCGACCACCGAGCCTTGCGCGATCGTGCACAGCTGCTCGACCACCGCGATCGGATCGCACAGCGCGTCGAGGGTGCGGAAATCATAGTGGCGAGCGTCGATCAGGCCCTTCTTGTCATGCGCCGTCGGCTGCTCCTCACGCAGCAGCAAATAGCGGCCGGCGACGTGCAGTTTCATGCGCGCGGCCAGCATCGGCGCGACCTTGTCCTGCACCGATCCGTGATAGCCGAGATCGGCGAAGATCACCGCGTCGCCCTCGGCCACGCCGGCGCGCTTCAGGTGCGCGACCAACCGGTCGGCGAATTTGGCGGAGCGATAGATGATCGCGCCGGTCATCTCGTCGCTCATTACCAGCTCGACGAAGTCGGGATCGTTGCCCGGCGCGTCCAGCTTCAGTTTGGCCAACTCACCCTGCTTGAACAGGAATTGGCGCGCCATCACGTCCACCGTGTTGCGCTTGCCGTCGGCGAGCAGGCGGGCGCGGATCGCGTCGCCGTCGATCAGGCTGGCGCCGGCCGCGGTCTGGCGGCTGATCTCGACGCGCTGCGCGCCGCTGCCGGGATAGAGCGCGTCATAGACTTCGGCGGGCAGGAAGCCGTCGCGCAGCAGGAACAGCAGATGCGTGCTGCGCCCGGTCGCGGCAGCGACCGCGTCGCGCTCCGCATGCAGCCAATCGGCGTAAGTGCGAAGCAGCGGGCCGAGCACGTCGTGGCCGAGCGCGTGAGCGGTGCCTTCGTCCGTGCGAAGCGCGATCAGCGGACGCTGCGGCTGGAAGGCCGGGCGTGTCACCCGCACATCCGGATGGATCAGTGCGCTTGCCGCCGCTTCGAGGCGGAGCCGGGTCTTCGCCTGGTCGTCGAACTGCCGCAGGTGGCAAGTATGGATGCCGAGCGCATCTGGCGCGACCTGGTCGGCGACATGATTGTCGCCCAGATGAAGGATTTCCTCAGAGCTAGTACCCAGCGCTTCCAGCACAGGCGCGAACAGGCCGTCCCCCTTGTTCATGCCGAACGCGCTGGACGGGAAGATGCGGTCGATCTTATCAGCGATGTCTCCACCCGCCGCGCTGGCGATCAGTGCGCGGAGCTGGGCTTCGCTCAGATAGGTGTCGGAAACAATGATGACCTGGAGGCCGCGGGCCTTGGCGTCGTCGATCAGGTCCATGACCGGCTTGAAGCCGTAGCAATGGCGCGCTTCCGCCTCCAACTCGGCCGCGACCGACGCCGCCGCGTCGCCGCCCGGCCGCAGGCGATCGTGAATCTCCTCGATCGAGACCTCGAAGCTGTCGCGGAACAGCTTGGCGTGGTGGCGCGCCGCGCCCTCGGCGCGGCGGCGCGGTTCGATCGCTCCACCGGCGAAGTCCAGGCCGGCGAACACATCGACCGGCGTTGCCGTGTCGCGCCATACCAGCGTGTCGAAACAGTCCAGCGAAAGATAGCGAACGGTCGCCGGCACCTGATCGAGCAGGGTGCCGAGTTCGTGCGCGCGCAACTGGATCTTCATGTCTGGCCCTCGATGATTTGGGGCCGTTATCGGAGGAGATGGTTGATAAGCTTTTAACCAACTCCCCTGTCAGCCGTGCCACACCAGCTTGCCGCCGTGCGGGTGGCCGGTGGCGAGGTGACGCTCGGCCTCGCCGGGCCAGCTTCGCAGATGCACTTCGGCCACGCCGCCCTCGCCGTTCAGCTCGTACCGTAGCCAGGCCAGCGGCCGGCCCCGCGTCGCCTTCGCACCCGCGGTCTCGAGCGCGGCGCGGATACGGGCCTGCTTGTCGGGCGGCAAATAGGTCCAGAAGATCGTGTGAAAGACCACGCGGCAGATTCCCTCGGCCTGCGGCTCGGCAAGCACGCTTTCGGTGAAGTCGGCCGCGTCACCAGCCTCCACCTGCGGCGGATCGTCGGCGGCCAGCGCCAGCGCTGCCTCCAGCCGTTGCATTCGCTCGGCCTGATCGGCCCAGCAATAGGCGATCAAACGCTCGCGCTGGGCAGGGTCCGCGACCGGAACCGGGCTTTGATCGACGGCTCGGCGGCTGACGACCCGCATTTTGGCGGCGGGCGGCGAAGCGCCTTCCCACAACGGCGCGAGCTGGAGCGGCGACGCCGGATCACCTGCCTGTGTGTCGCCCAGCCGATAGCCGAACCGATCGAGATTCTGGTTGAGGCCCGCGCTCGCACCCAGCTCGATCAGCTCGAACGGCAGCCCGAATTCCTCAGCCAGCATCAGCAACCCGGCCATGATCGGCCCGGCACGCCCCGTCTCGTTGGTCTGCGGCGGCGAATCGAGCCAAGGTTCCAGTTGGGCATCGAAACGCTGCAATGCCGCCGCGACCACGGCGTCGGCGTTGCCAAGATGGCCGGCATAGAGCTGTGCCAGCCCCTCATCGGCGCCGCACCGCGCCAGTGCATGAAAACCGCCGGCGATGCGTAGCGGCACGGAATCGCCGCTCCCGCGCGGATCGCCCGGCCAGTCGAGAATGCGCCGCCCGGTCGCCGTCGTTCGGTCCAGTGCCGCCTCGATCCCCCGCACCACCGCGGCAGTCAGCGGCGTGCCGGACCGCTCGCAAAACAGCGCCTGGTTGCGAAATGCTTCGCGGACATCGGCTTCGCTCACGCCTCCTCCATCTCCGCTTCGGCTGCCTGGCGCGCCCACATTTCGGCATAAAGGCCGTTCTGCCGCAACAGGCTCGCGTGATTGCCGCGCTCCGCCACGCGGCCTTCGTTCAGCACCACGATCTCGTCGGCATCGACGATCGTCGACAAACGGTGCGCGATGACGATCACGGTGCGCTGGGCGGAGACGTCGCGCAGCGTGCGCTGGATCTCGCTTTCGGTGCGGCTGTCGAGCGCGCTGGTCGCTTCATCGAGGATCAGCACCGGCGGGTCCTTGAGCAGGGTGCGCGCGATAGCGACGCGCTGCTTTTCGCCGCCCGACAGCTTCAGGCCGCGCTCGCCGACCTTGGTCTTATAGCCGTCCGGCTGGGCGGCGACGAAGTCATGGATCGCTGCCCCACGCGCGGCGCCTTCGATCTCATCCTGCCCGGCGCCGCTGCGGCCATAGGCGATGTTATAACCGACTGTGTCATTGAACAGCACGGTGTCCTGGGGAACGATGCCGATATTCTCGCGCAGCGTCCGCTGCTGGACGCGGCCGATATCCTGCCCGTCGATCGAGATGCTGCCGCCGATCACGTCGTAAAAGCGGAACAGCAGCCGCGCGATCGTCGATTTACCCGCGCCGGACGGACCCACGATGGCCAGCGTCCGGCCGCCCGGCACCAGAAAGCTGACGCCCTTCAGGATCGGCCGATCGGCTTCATAGGCGAAGCGGACATTGTCGAATTTCACCCGGCCTTCGCTGACGATCAGCGGCGATGCGCCCGGCACATCGACCACTTCTGCCTTCTGATCGACCAGCTCGAACATCGCCGCCATGTCGATCAGGCCCTGGCGGATAGTGCGATAGACCATGCCGAGCATGTCGAGCGGGCGAAACAGCTGGGCCAGCAGCGTGTTGACCAGCACCACATCGCCGGGCGTGAAACGGCCCTTGCTCCAGCCCCAGACGGCGAAGCCCATCGCCCCCGCCATCATCACATTGGTGATCAGCGACTGGCCGACGTTCAGCCAAGCCAGCGAATTTTCCGATTTGACCGCCGCATCGGCATAAGAGCGGACGGCCTTTTCGTAGCGCGCGGCCTCGCGATCCTCGGCGCTGAAATATTTGACGGTTTCGTAGTTGAGCAGCGAATCGACCGCTTTCGCCACCGCGCCGGTGTCGAGATCGTTCATCTGTTCACGGAGCTTCGCGCGCCAGTCGGTCACCTTGCGCGTGAACACCACATAGGAAACGACCATGACGAAGGTCGCAGCGACCAGGCCGAAACCGAACTTCACCCAGAAGATCGCACCCACCGCGACCAGTTCGATCAGGGTAGGGCCGATGTTGAACAGCAGGAAATAAAGCATCACGTCGATGCTCTTGGTACCGCGTTCGATCACTTTGGTGACAGCGCCCGTGCGCCGCTCCAGATGAAAGCGTAGCGACAGGTCGTGCAAATGCCGGAAGACGTGCGTCGCCAGCCGCTGGGTCGCGTCCTGCCCTACTCGCTCGAAGATCGTATTGCGGATATTATCGAAGAAAACGCCGCCGAACCGCGCCGCCGCATAGGCGACGACGAAAGCGACCGCGAGCGCCACGCCCGGTTGCAGCCCCGGCGCCATCCGATCGATCGCCGCCTTGTAGGCGAATGGCATCAGCAGCGTCGTCGCCTTGGCGATCAGGATCAGCGCCAGCGACCACACCACGCGGCGGCGGATCGCCGGCTGGTCGTCCGGCCAGAGATAGGGAAGGAAGCGCCGGAACACGCCCCAGCCGAGCGTGGATTGCGATGTGCCCCCGGTCACAGAATTCTGCATCGGGCCTGATGTAGGAAGGATCGGTGACGAAACCAATGCAACCTATGTGAACGGATGTGGGTTGAATCGCCGCAAGGAGACCAGCGATGGGTTCGTTCATTTACGTGATGGCGATCATGGGATGTGGCGACGGCGCGTATCAGTGCACCGAAGCGCGCATTGTCGAAACCCGCTATGAAACGCTGGCCGCCTGCCAGCAAGCGACCCAGGCCCAGCTGATCAAGAATGGCGACCTCGATTTTCCCGAACTGATGGCAAGCTGTCGCTCGGTCACTAACCGTTTCGCGATGAACGAAAGCAAGGCAAAGACGCGATAACATCACATCGCGCTCACCCTGAGCTTGTCGAAGGGTGACTGGCATCGGCTTCGACAGGCTCAGCCTGAACGCATTAAAGTCGTGTGGCGGTTGTTTGACCGGTTTTGCGCATATACAGCCGCGCCGTCATGGCCGCTCCTGTCATCATCGCCGTTCCCAAAGGCCGCATTCTAGAGGAAGCGCTGCCTCTGCTTGGGCGTGCAGGGATCCAACCGGAACCTGCCTTCGCCGATGAGGGCAGCCGCGCGCTGCGTTTCGAGACCAACCGGCCGGACATATCGCTGATTCGCGTGCGCGCGTTCGACGTCGCGACCTTTGTCGCGCATGGCGCCGCGCAGCTGGGCATTGTCGGATCGGACGTGCTTATGGAATTCGACTATTCGGAACTCTACGCGCCGGTCGACCTCGGCATCGGCCATTGCAGGATTTCGGTCGCGGAGCCGGCGGCGCTCGCCGCGTCCGACGATCCGCGCGAATGGAGCCATGTGCGGGTCGCGACCAAATATCCGTCGCTCACCCGGCGCCATTTCGAGGCGCGCGGCGTGCAGGCGGAGTGCGTCAAGCTCAACGGTGCGATGGAGCTGGCGCCGTTGCTCGGCCTTGCCCCGCGCATCGTCGATCTCGTCTCGTCCGGCCGCACGCTGAAGGAGAATGGCCTGGTCGAGGTGGAAGTCGTGGCCCAGGTCAGTGCGCGCCTGATCGCGAACCGCGCCGCGTTCAAGATGCGCTCCGCCCAGATCGCGCCGCTGATCGAGGCGTTCCGGAAGGCCGTGCGATGATTCGGCTCGACGCCACCGCGTCCGATTTCGCGGAGAGATTCGAGATGCTGGTCAACGCCCGGCGTGAGCCCGATGCCGACGTGTCCCGCGATGTCGCGGCGATCCTGGCGCGGGTGAAGAACGAAGGCGATGCCGCGCTTGCCGACTACACACAGCGCTTCGACCGCCACGACCTGAACGCGAGCGGCTGGCGGATCGATCCGGCCAACTGTCGCGCCGCGCTCGACGCGCTCGACCCCGCATTGCGCGGTGCGCTGGAACTCGCGGCGGATCGCATCGCCGCCTATCACGAAAAGCAGCGTCCCGCTGACAGCGACGAGATCGACGCGTCGGGTGTCCGCCTCGGCGCGCGCTGGCGGCCGGTCGAGGCGGCGGGGCTGTATGTGCCCGGCGGGCGCGCGGCTTATCCCAGCTCGCTGCTGATGAACGCTATTCCCGCCAAGGTCGCGGGCGTCGAGCGGCTGGCGATGGTGACGCCGACGCCGGGCGGTGCGATCAACCCGCTGGTCCTCGCCGCCGCCGCACTGGTTGGGATCGAGGAAATCTGGCGCGTCGGCGGCGCTCAGGCGGTCGGCGCGCTGGCCTACGGCACAGAAAGGATCGCCCCGGTCGACGTGATCGTCGGCCCCGGCAATGCCTGGGTCGCGGAAGCCAAGCGCCAGCTGTACGGCGTGGTCGGCATCGACATGGTCGCGGGGCCGTCGGAGATCCTGGTCGTCGCGGATGCCGCCAACGACCCCGAATGGATCGCCGCCGACCTGCTCAGCCAGGCCGAGCATGACCCGACCAGCCAATCGATCCTGTTCACCGATGATGCCGCCTTCGCCGATGCCGTCGCGGGAGCGGTGGATCGCCAGATCGCGGCGCTTTCGACCGGCGAAACGGCGCGCACCAGCTGGGATGCGAACGGCGCGATTATCCTTGTCGCGGACTTGATCGACTCCTCCCCGCTCATCGACAGACTTGCGCCCGAGCATCTGGCAATCGCCGTCGCCGATCCGGCGCCGCTGTTCGCCGCGGTGCGCCATGCCGGCTCGATCTTCCTCGGCCGCCACACGCCCGAGGCGATCGGCGACTATCTCGGCGGGCCGAACCATGTGCTGCCCACCGGCCGCCGCGCCCGCTTCGCATCGGGCCTGTCGGTGCTGGATTTCATGAAGCGGACCAGCTTTCTCGGTTGCTCTCCCGAGGCGCTGGCCGAACTCGGCCCGGCCGCCGTCGCGTTGGCCGAGGCCGAGGGGCTGCCGGCCCATGCGCAATCCGTGGCACTCCGGCTGAACAACGGCTAGGGGGCGGCGCATGCCAACATCCGCTCGTTCCAAATCCCGATCCGCCGCCCGGCTCGCCGCCGTGCAGGCACTGTACCAGCAGGAAATGGAGAAGACGCCGCTCCGCACATTGCTTCACGAATTCCACCAGCACCGGCTGGGCGCCACGTTCGAGGACGTCGAATATGCCGATGCGGAAATCGACTTCTTCGACGATCTGGTGACCGGCGTCGATGCCCGCCGCGAGGAGATCGACCGTGTGATCGCCGCCAAGCTCGCTTCAGGCTGGAGCCTGGAACGGCTGGACAGGCCGATGCGCCAGATCCTACGCGCCGGCGCCTACGAGTTGCTCGCCCGCGCCGACGTCTCGGTCGGCAGCGTGATCAGCGAGTATGTCGATGTCGCGCACGCCTTTTACGACAAGCGCGAAACGTCGTTCGTGAACGGGTTGCTGGACGCCGTGGCGAAGGATGTGCGCACTTAATTCTCCGCGCTCGGGGTGAGCTTGTCGAAGCCTTGGCGCGGAGCCGCCGCTCATGCGGCGGGCGCTCGCCCTTCGACAGGCTCAGGGTGAGCGCAGCGGTTCAATGAGCAGCCTGCTCCCCGCGCTGCAGCCCCGACAGCGCGAGTTGTTCGTCGATCTGGCCCATCAGCCGGTCCAGCCCCGCCTGGTCCCGCGCTTCGGCCCGCGCCACCAGCACGTCCTGGGTGTTGGACGCGCGCAGCAGCCACCAGCCATCCGGCGTGTTGACGCGGGCGCCGTCCGTCCGGTTCACGTCCGCGCCTGCCTGTTCCAGCCGGTCCAGCACTTCGTCCACCACGGCGAACTTGCGGCTCTCATCGACCTGGAAGCGCATTTCGGGCGTGTTCACGATGGGCGGCATCTCGGACTTCAGCTGGGTCAGCGACTTGCCGGACAGCCGCACCGCGCCCATCAGCCGCACTGCGGCATAGAGCGCGTCGTCGAAGCCGTAATATTCGTGCGCGAAGAAGATGTGGCCGCTCATCTCGCCAGCCAGCGGCGAGTCCACTTCCTTCATCTTCGACTTGATCAGGCTGTGGCCGGTCTTCCACATCAGCGGCTTGCCGCCCAGCTCGGCGATGCGATCGTACAGCGCCTGGCTGGCCTTCACGTCGGCGATGATCGTCGCGCCCGGTTCCGCCTTCAGCACCGGTTCTGCCAGAATCGAAAGCAGTTGGTCGCCCCACACGACGCGGCCTTCGCCGTCGATCGCACCGATGCGGTCGCCGTCGCCGTCGAAGGCGACGCCGAAATCCAGGCCTTTTTCCTTCACCAGCCGTCGCAGATCCTCGAGATTCTTTTCCTCGGTCGGATCGGGGTGATGATTGGGGAAGCGCGCATCGACATCGGTGAACAGCGTATGGTGTTCACCCGGCAACAGCTTGACCAGCTTTTCGAGCGCCGGCCCCGCCGCACCATTGCCCGCATCCCAGCCGACCCGGAAATCACCGCCCTGATAGCCCGCCGTCAGCCGCTCCACATATTGATCGAGAATGTCATAGTCCGTGACCGTCCTGCGCGCCTCGGCCGCGTCCCAATCGCCCTCGGCCGCCATCTTGCCGATCGTCTGGATGTCCTCGCCGAAGAACGGCCGATGCTGGAACACCATCTTGAAGCCATTATAGCTCGGCGGATTGTGGCTGCCGGTGATCATGATGCCGCCATCCACTTCCAGCACGGCCTCGGCATAATAGAGCATCGGCGTCGGGCCGAGGCCCACGCGCACCACGTCCACGCCACTCGCCGTCAGCCCGTCGACCAGCGCTTCAGCGAGGACCGGCGACGATTCGCGCCCGTCCCAGCCGACCACCGCCCGCGTTCCGCCCGCACGCAGCAGCAGCGTCGCGAAGCCGCGACCGATCGCGCGCGCATCGTCCGCGCCCAAAGTCTCGCCGATCACGCCGCGGATGTCGTACTCGCGCAGCGAAGTGGGATGGAATTGATAGGTCATCGTCGCTCCAGGATGGATGGCAGCCGGTCCGGCCTTGCCATCTAATTGTTTCGGGCGCGCTCAAGTTCCGCGAGCAGCACGTCGCGGGCGAGATTGGTGCGGCGGGCGAGTTCGGGCGTACCGCCGGCATCGGGGTGGACACGGGCGATGATCCGGCGATGGGCGGCGCGGATCACTTCGGCGTCGTCGCTGGGCGTGACGCCCAGCAGCGACCGCGCTTCGCTGAGCGGCATCGTGAGCCGCCGCCGCGCCTGGCCGCCGCGCCACCAGAAATAGACGAGCGCGCCGAGCGCCAGCAGGACGATCAGCTTGCCCATCAGGCGGCCGCCTGCGCCCCGTCCGGCAGGGCCAGTCCGGAAACCAGCTCGCGCAGCTCCTGCCGCGCCGCGACATGGCCGAGGCCGATATCCGGGATTTGGCCGATGTCGAGCATCGTCAGGCCGCTCGGGAACAGCTCGCGGTAGATGACGCGTTCGCCCAGGCCGGGAATCAGGCGGAAACCGACGCGCTTCGACAGCGCCACCAGCGCTTCGCCGACGCGGCGCATGTTGCGCGCCTCGATATGCTGCATGCGGTTTCTCAGCACGACCCAGTCGATCGTCGCCCCGTCGGTCTTGGCGCGGGCCTTGCGCGCGTCCCAGATCAGCTCGGAATAGAAGCTGGGGCGGCCGACCTTGTAATTCTCCGGGTCCACCTGCCCGATCAGGTCGAAATCGACGAAGCTGTCGTTCATCGGCGTGACCAGCGTGTTGGCGAGCGTCGCCGCCCGTCTGGCGATCGGATCGTCGCGGCCCGGTGTGTCGATCACGACGAACTCCGCGCCCTGCGCCGCTTCGGCGAGCGCGGCATCGAAGCCGCCCTCGCTGCCGCTGTCGACCACCGCATAGCGTGGCTGCGGCAGCTCGACTCCGCGGCGCTTGCATGTCGCGGCGCGGTTCTCGAGATAGCGGGCAAATGTGCGCTGGCGATGATCCAGGTCCAGCGCCGCGACCGACCGGCCTTGTGCCGCGAGCGCGACCGCCACATGCACGGCCGTGGTCGATTTGCCGGTGCCACCTTTTTCATTCGCGAAAACAATGATGTGAGTGCCGCTAGACGACATTCGGCCGCTTTCTGAACCTGAGTTACTTGATCGAGGAGCCAGCCTCCCCCTATTGAGCGCCCGCCATACCAAGCCAGGGTCCCCGTGCAAACCATCCGCCAGTTGAAGCCGCTCCGAAAAGCGATCGCCGCGCTTCGTGCCGGCGGCGGCAAGATCGCGCTCGTGCCGACAATGGGGGCCTTGCATGCCGGCCACATGGCTTTGGTCGCCGAAGCACGGAAGCGCGGCGATCATGTCGTTGCCTCGATCTTCGTGAACCCGAAGCAATTTGGACCGGCGGAGGACCTTTCGGCCTATCCACGCCGTGCCGCCAAGGACAGCGCGATGCTGAGCGAGGGCGGTGTCGCGCTGCTGTGGATGCCGGACGTCGAGACGATGTACCCGGCGGGCTTCGCCACGAATATTTCGGTAGGCGGCGTCAGCGACGATCTCGATGGCGCCGCGCGTCCCGGCCATTTCGACGGCGTCGCCACCGTCGTCGCCAAGCTGTTCAATCAGGTCCGGCCGGATGTCGCATTGTTCGGCGAGAAGGATTTCCAGCAGTTGGCCGTCATCCGCCGCATGGTGGCGGACCTGGATTTCGGCATCGAGATCGTCGGCGTGCCGACCGAACGCGAAGAAGACGGCCTCGCTCTCTCTTCGCGCAACGTCTATTTGACGGAGGAAGAGCGCGCCCAGGCCAAGGCGCTGCCGCGCGCCCTGGGAGCCACCGCGACGGCGATCGAGAGCGGCAGCGATGTCGCCGAAGCGCTGGCCAAGGCTCGGACCGCGCTGATCGAGGCCGGCTTTCAATCGGTCGATTACGTCGCGCTGTGCGATGCCGCGACGCTGGCGCCGATCGCCGCACTCTCCGATCGCCCGGCGCGCCTGCTCGCCGCCGCCCGCATCGGCGCCGCCCGCCTGATCGACAATGTTTCGGTGGCACACCGCAAATAAGCGACCGCGGCGTTAACCATTCTTAAAAACCCTCTCCCCAATCTGCACCTCGCAGAAATAGGGAAAGTGCCGTTATGGGCAGCAGCTACAAGAGTGCCGCGTTCCTGATCGAGTCCCGTTTGGCGCAAGCAGCGCGCGGCGATTCGGATGCCTGTTTCGATCTTGGCATCGCCTATTCGTCGGGTGCCGGCGGCCTCGATGTCGATCTGATCGAGGCGCACAAATGGTTCAACCTTTCGGCATTGTCGGGTTCGTCCCGCGCCGCCGAATGCCGCGCCGAGGTCGCCGAAGACATGACGGCGCGCGAAATCGCCGAGGCGCAGCGCCAAGCCCGCGCCTGGCTCAACGCCACCCAGCGCCGCGCGGCTTGACCTTCTTCGTCCCCGACCGTGGATCGGGACAAGCGGTCTGCCGCCTCGACCAGCCGGCCCAGCGCAGGCACGAGATCGTCGTCTCGCGCGCCGGCATGAGCGTCATTTGACGCTGGCAGCGTCCTCGGTTTCCAGCGCAGCGAGCGCTTCGCGCAGTGCCTTGGCCGCATCGCGCACCGCCTTCATGCGGTCCGGTCCTGGCGCCGCCTTCTGCACATCGACAGACGCGAGCTGCACTGGCTCGGCAGCTTTCTCTACGGTCGCCGCCGGCGCCGGTACAGCCTCGGCCAGCCGCACTTGATTCGGATCGACCGCGCGCGCCGGGCCTTCGGGCTCGATCGGCGCGAGATCCGGCCATTCCTGCTCATTCTGCGCCATCTCGACCGGGGCGGCCGCCTGCTCCATCGCCGCAGGCGGGGGTGGCGGCGGTGCCGCCTCGGCAAGGGCGGCAGGTGGCGTGGACGTCTCTTCTGCCTGCGGCGGATAGGCTAGCTCCGGCTGCGGCGCATAGGCCTGCTCGGTCCTCGGCACCCATTGCTCGCGCATGGCATAGCGCGGCTGCGGCCCGCACAGCCCGATCTCCTCGTCGGGCATCGACTGGATGATGTCCATCAGGCCGCGCTCGGACACGTAGCTTGCCTCGCGCGCTTCGGCGGCGGCGTCGGCGCAGCGCCCGGGCGTGAAGTCCGCGCCCGAATATTGATTACCAAGCGCGGTCTCGAAGCTCGAATAGGCGTTGAGGCCCGCGCCGGCTCCGCGTGTGCGGATGAAATGTTCGCGCACCCGCGCCTGATTGTCCGCGATCAGATCGCGGTTGGCGCGAACGAAGCGGTTATAATCCACTGCGATTCCCGGCTCCTGATCGCGGCAGTTCAGCATCGCCACCAGCAGCATCGTCTTGAACCGCTGCACCTTGAGCGCCTGCACGTCGCTGCCCTGCCAGCATTCCCGATCGAACCCAGCCATATTCGCATGAAGCGGCGCGGACGCGCACGCCAACAGGAGCGCAAAAGCGCTCAAACGACGACCGATCATGTGAATTCCCCTTTTGCCCGTCGGCGGCCGCCCCACCGCGTCGCCCGCGTGTCGGGAGGAGTCGCCGATGAGGAAGCTATCACATCATCTCGTTCCGGCAACGGCAAGCCGTTCAGAAACGAGGCTAAATCGGATCGGTTTTCGTTCAGGAACGATCGGCGGAGTATCCAACGCGATATTGCGTTTCCGAAACGGCCTAGTTGGCAACGACGCGCCGGGATGGAAGCCCGACGCGCCTTCGTTCTCGATTGAAATGCTTCCTAGTGGTGGGATCCGCTGTCGATGACCGGCAGCGTCTCGAACTGGTGGAACGGCGGCGGGCTGGACAGCGTCCATTCCAGCGTCGTGGCACCTTCGCCCCAAGGATTGTCTTCCGCCTTCTTGCCGGCGGCGAGAGACCAGATCACGTTCACGAAAAACACAACCATGCCCGCCAGCATGATCGCATAGCCGGTCGAGGCCAGGTTGTTGAAGTGCGCGAAGGCGTCCGGATAATCCGGGTAACGGCGCGGCATGCCCTGCATCCCCAGGAAGTGCATCGGGAAGAACAGCACGTTCACGCCCACGAAGAACACCCAGAAGTGCACCTGCCCGAGGAACTCGTTCAGCATCCGGCCCGACATTTTCGGGAACCAGTAGGTGAAGCCCGCGAACAGGCCGAACACCGCGCCCAGCGACAGCACATAGTGGAAGTGGGCGACGACATAGTAGGTGTCGTGCAGCACGTCGTCGATGCCGCCATTGGCGAGCAGCACGCCGGTGACGCCGCCGACGGTGAACATGAAGATGAAGCCCAGCGCCCACAGCATCGGCGTCTTGAAGCTGATCGATCCGCCCCACATCGTCGCGATCCAGGAGAAGATCTTGATGCCGGTCGGCACCGCGATCACCATCGTCGCCGCGGTGAAATACATCTTCACGTTTACGCTGAGGCCGGTGGTGAACATGTGGTGCGCCCACACGACGA